>JAEEGI010005507.1_pt1 | contig 29130 bp, 28 predicted proteins | sample 8958751 | NCBI WGS metagenome assembly JAEEGI01 (sample SAMN16246545, study PRJNA631951) | gut metagenome | biome: gut microbiome; feature: rumen; material: KS-attached | host: Bos | place: Iran: Karaj | collected 2018-10 | reverse complement strand
AGAGTTCCCCGGGCACCGAGGCAGCAACGCATCTTGCCACATTCATAACATTGTCTTTGATCTGTTGGACCAAGGCATTTTTTGAACGATTATAGATTGTCGCTCCTATAACCGCATCCGAAACTACAAGCAAGGCAAGAACACAAATAAATATCTTAGCGGAAATACTGATCTTTCTAACCTTCATACGGCCTATCCTCCGATGCTTTCTTGGTGCTCAGTGCTACTCCGTCCCCCGATGGAAGGATCGTTGTATCCAAAAGGGGGTTGTGACATAGTTCGTAAATGTATTCCCTCATCCTTGAGTGAATGGTTCTGTTACGTCTGGTTACCGCAAATCTTGATTCAATTACATCCCCGTCCTGAAGACAGTTATCCGACACCAAAAGTCCGCCGTCCTTAAGCAGCCGCAAAAGCTGGGGAAGCCAGTTAATGTACTGTCCCTTTGCGGCATCCATAAAGATCATATCGTACTCACCCTCAAGGGTTGGCAAAATATCGAAGGCATCTCCCTCAAAAAGAGTGATCCTTTCCTCCGACATATTGCACTCTCCCGAATCTATGGCTCGCTTAAAATTCGCCCGTGCCACAGGGATGCGTTTTTCATATTTTTCAATTGTGTCAATGTGGGCATCCTTACCTGCCGCTTCACTCATAAGTAAAGCAGAAAAGCCGACCGCTGTCCCAATCTCAAGGATGCGTTTCGGCTGAACAAGACTTATCAAAAAGCGCAAAAGGCTCTGTGCTGATTTTCTGATTATAGGCACACGATCCCCTATGGCTTCCTGTTCGATCATGTCAAGGAAAGGTCCGTTTCCCCGATCGTACAGGTCAGTAAAAACGGTCAGTCTGTCCTCACCTCTCATCTGACATCATCCTCCAAAAGGACACCTGAATCGTCTCCCATATCTATCTGTTGCATGCCTGTATCTTCGCCGCCTTCGGTAGCACTCTCCTCGGTTCCGGGCTCGTCGGCCTTCTCCCTTGCTTCCTGCTCCTTCTTGGCAGCCGCTTCTTCTTCAGCTTTCAGCTTTTCCTCAGCTTCTTTTGCAAGCCTGTCTTTCTCGATATTTACATCCGCTATGGCTCCGAACATTTCCTCCGCGGTCATGGTGGTGTTCAAGGTGTATGTTCCGCCTTTTACATCCTCCCTGTACTCGGAGCAATAATACTGAAGTGCAAGTAATTTTGAATCTCTGGTAAGACCCTTGGTCTCGAAAAGTTTTCCCAGTTCCATGGCGCTGAAATCCACAGGGATGGTGACTTCCACATCGCGTCCGATAGTCTTGGCCATGGGCTCCTCTGTGAAGATCCTGTAGCCGTAATCGTATGCGGTGTGTGCGCCCTTTATTATGATGTATACGATTCCTATGATCAGCAGGATCTGAAGCGCAGTATCCACTACGTTTCCCACAATGCCCAGTATCCTGGTGACCAATTCTTTGTTAATGTTACTCTTTTTCATAATACGTCCTCAATCTCCGCGGCCTACTCAAAATCCACCGCTTCGACTATCTTGAAATTGATGTTCTGCATCATTCTGCAGAAATCCAGTTCGGCAGCCAAAAAGCTGTCCACAAGAGGATTCTCCCTGAAGGTCTTGAATTCCTCCTGAAACGCCGCCAGCCTTGCGAAATCAAGATTTTCGCTCATCTGCATATCGTAATTTCTCTTGCGGAAATCATCGACCTGGCGCTTTAATTCGGGGCTCTGTCTGAGAAGATCCAGCTCCTTGTGGTATTCCCTGTATACCTCATCCTTTTTGATCGTATCTATAAGGTTTTCAAGAGCCTGTTTTACTTCCTCGTTCATGGTCTTAAACCCCCAATTATCATACTTGCTGAATGATCGGTATGATCATCGGACGGCGCTTGGTCTTCTTCCAAACGAAGTCTCCCAGTGCATCCTTTGTGCCGGACTTAATCTTTCCCCAATCGGAAATGTGCCTGGATATATATCCCTCCACCGTATTCTCCACAAGTTCTCTGGCTTCTCCGATAAGGTCCTCGGATTCTTTCATATAGACGAATCCTCTTGAAACGATATCGGGGCCTGCCACAAGCTCTCCCGAAAGCTGGTCAAAGCACATTACCACTATAAGGATACCATCCTCGGCCAAATGCTGTCTGTCACGCAGAACCACGTTTCCTACGTCTCCTACTCCCAATCCGTCTACAAGTATGTCTCCCACAGGAACCTTTCCGGTAACCTTGGCGAAATCATCACCGAATTCCAGCACATCTCCCGAGGATAGGATGATAACATGATCTTTGTCCATCCCCAGTTCTCTGGCGATCTTTGCCTGTGCCTTGAGGTGCTTGAACTCTCCGTGGACAGGAATAGCAAAACGGGGCTGTATCAGCGTGTACATCAGTTTGATCTCTTCCTGGCATGCGTGTCCGGAGACATGCACATCCTGGAATATAACATCCGCGCCCTTTGCAAGCAGTCCGTTGATTATCTTCGTGACCGATTTCTCATTTCCCGGAATCGGATGCGAAGAGAATATTACGGTGTCGCCCGCACCAATGGTTATCTTCCTGTGAGTTCCGTTTGCCATACGGCTCAACGCCGCCATACTTTCTCCCTGGCTTCCGGTAGTGATGATAACCTGTTTTTCCGGCGGATAGTTTTTAATAAGATCTATATCCACAAGTGTATCTGCGGGAACACTGATGCATCCCAGGTTCTGAGCAGTCTCGATGATATTCACCATGCTGCGACCCTCGACGCTTACCTTTCTTCCGAACTTGTGCGCAGAGTTTATTATCTGTTGTACTCTGTCCACATTGGAGGCAAATGTTGCCACGAATATCCTTGTGTTTTTGTGCTCTTCAAACAGTGAGTCGAAGATCCTTCCGAGAGTTTTTTCAGAGGGGGTGTAACCCGGCCTCTCGGCATTTGTGGAGTCACACATAAGTGCAAGAACGCCTTTTCTTCCAAGGTCCGCGAACCTCTGCAGATCGATGGCGTCTCCGTAAACCGGTGTGTAATCCACCTTAAAATCACCTGTGTGGACGATGGTTCCCACAGGCGAATAGATTGCCAGGGCTGCCGCGTCCACTATGCTGTGATTGGTCTTTATAAATTCCACTCTGAATTTTCCGAGTGTGATAAACTGTCCGAACTTAACGACTTTTCTTCTAACCGAATCCATAAGTCCGTGCTCGGTCAGTTTGTTCTCAATGATTCCCATGGTAAGGCGGGTGGCATATACTGGAACGTTGACTTCCTTAAGCACATATGGAAGTGCTCCGATATGGTCCTCGTGACCGTGGGTGATGACAAAGCCTTTGACTTTGTCGATATTGTCTTTCAAATATGTGACGTCGGGTATTACCAGGTCGATTCCCAGCATGTCATCTGCCGGGAAAGAGAGACCGCAGTCAACCACTATGATGCTGTCCTCATATTCGAATGCAGTTATATTCATTCCGATCTGTTCAAGTCCTCCAAGAGGGATCACTTTCAGACCGGTTAACTGCGTACTGTCTTTATTCTTTTTTTTTCTCAAATCAAATTCCTTCTAAATTCTGTAAAACTCAGGATAAAAAGCTATGCGTCGCTCTCATCGTCCCTGATAAGATCCACGTCGTCCAGCATTCCTTCGAACACTCCCGCAACGGCCGTGAGCTCATCGTCGTCACTGACGATCACATATTTGCTCTCCTCATCGCCGTCGTTTGACAGATCCTTGAGTATAAGGGCTTCCCCATCTCCCTCCTCAAAGTCCGTTACCAGAATATAGTTGAACCCTCCGATCCTGGTCTGTTCCAGTACGAAAAATTCAACCGGATCCTCTCCCTCGGGATTAAATATTACTTTTTCAAGCTTTTTATCACTCATATTTTCATGTTCCTTATTTTTCCGAAGAGTTATCGAGATAGTCCTGAAGTATGATCTGTGCCGCTATCTTGTCCACATACTCCTTGCGGTTTTCCCGGCGCACCCCCACCTCTTTCATTATCTCATCCGCCTCTACGGTGGTAAGTCTCTCGTCATACATAATGACGGGTAGACCGGTCCTTCTCTCCAGGCTCTCTTTAAACTCACGGGATAGCTGCGCACGCTCGCCCTCGTCCCCGTTCATGTGAAGAGGCAGCCCCAGCACGATCTTCCCAATCTCGTATTCCACGCACAATTCCTCAATACGCGCAAGGGTCCTGCGAAGTTTATTTTCTTTTTCGCGTCTGATGATCTCGTGCGCCTGGGCGGTGATGAGAAGAGGATCGCTTATGGCAACCCCCACCGTCTTTGAGCCGAAATCCAGCCCCATTATTCTCATTAAAGCCTGCTCCCGGATAGTTTACTGCTCCCAGCCGCGGTTAAGGATGTAGCTGTTCAGGAGTTCCTCCACAAGCTCATCGCGCTCAACCTTCATGATAAGGCTGCGGGCATTGTTATAACTTGTAACATAGGTCGGATCTCCGCTCATGATATAGCCGACGATTTGGTTTACGGGATTGTATCCCTTCTCCTGAAGGGCTTCGTAAACCAGTGCAAGTACTTCCTTTACTCCTGTGGGCGGCTGTGTCTGTACTTCAAAGTACTGTGTGTTCCCCAAATCTGCCATCTTCTTACCTCTTTCCCTTAGTTTTTCGCCAAACCATTTGGATTTATTGTACTATATTTCGGTAAAAAATTCAAATATCCCTTGATTAAAGCGGTTTAGCTTCCACAAGTCCCCCGGCGACCTTTACACCCTTTACGGTAACGATCTTACCCGTAGGATCCTCCGAAAACTCGCTTGCTTTCATGGCGGCTTTTACGTAGTCTGCTGTGTGCCCGAAGAAAATGCCCTTCTTTTCTTCTTCCCAAAGAACTTCCATCTCCTTGCCCACGTACTTTTCCCTGTACTTGTCGGAATGTTTCTCCGTCATATCAAGGAGCACATCACTTCTTGAATTCTTAAGTTCATCCTTAACCTGATCCGGAAGTCTGTCCGCCACAGTATTCTTTCGTCTTGAATACTTGAAGATATGCATCTCATATAATTCAAGATTCTCAAGATACTTTCTTGTGGTCTCAAAGTCACCGATGGTTTCTCCGGGAAATCCGACGATGACATCGGTTGTAATGGCTACGTTATTTCCTGCGGCTGCATAGGAATCTCTCAAGAGCTTAACGCCCCTTGCGTACTCCTCCGTATTATAGTGACGGTTCATGCGCTTAAGAGTTTCATCACATCCGCTTTGAAGTGATAAATGAAAATGAGGACAAACTCTTTCTATCTTAACAAGTCGTTCTACGTTCTCATTGGTTATAACCCTTGGTTCCAAAGATCCAAGTCTTATCCTTTGGATCTCATCCGACGAAATTTCTTTATCGATCATCTCCACAAGATCGAAAAGCTTTGTCTTTCCGCGATAATCCCGCATCATCTCAGAATTTGTCTCATGAACCGATGGTTCTACTTTTCTGTTCTTCCATGCTTCATCATCAAAATCAATTCCGTAAGAACAGATATGGATTCCTGTAAGAACAATTTCTTTGTGACCGTTCTTTGCAAGATTCTTTATCTCGGAAATTACATCTTCGGGGCGACGGCTTCTTACCCTTCCTCTTGCCAGAGGAATAGCACAATAGCTGCAAAACTGGTTACATCCGTCCTGGATCTTAACATCAGCTCTGATCCTACTCTCACCTATGGTTACTTCTGCATTTTCATAATCGGAAGGACCGGTTAAGTCGGACATAACCGTTAGTTTTTCTTTTTCATCATCCGAATTATTGTTCTTTTGTGCACAACGGTTATTGAAGTAATCATCCAGAATATCTGCAATTTCGGTCTTGTGGTTGTTTCCCACAATAATATCTACAGCTGAATCTTTTTCAAGATCCGCCTCGCCCGTTTGGGCATAGCAGCCTGCCGCAACCACCACCGCATCAGGATTTAACTGCTTTGCGCGGTGAAGCATTTGCCTGCTTTTTCTGTCTGCAATATTCGTTACGGTGCAAGTGTTCACAATATACGCGTCTGCTTTTTGTGTAAATTGCACAATTTCGTAACCTTTATTTTGTACAATCTGCTGCATTACTTCCATCTCATAGGAATTCACTTTGCAACCAAGATTGTGAAATGCAACTTTTTTCATTGTTTTTCCCTAAAAGTTTGGCCCTTTTTCTGTAGGTTTTTTTCTTGACATAAAACGGTTTCAAAGTTAAGATGAACTCGTAGCAAGAAAAATTATATACGGAGGTAGTAATAGTATGAAGACTATTAAGATTTCACTTAACTCAATCGATAAGGTTAAGAGCTTTGTAAATGACATTACCAAGTTTGATTATGACTTCGATCTTGTATCCGGAAGATACGTAATCGATGCAAAGTCTATCATGGGTATCTTTTCACTTGATCTTTCAAAGCCCATCGACCTTAACATCCACACCGAGGACGGCGCAGATGATGTGCTTGCAGTTCTCAAGAAGTATGAGGCTTAATCCTCTGCTTCATTTTTAATAAGATTATTCAAGAGCATCCTTACAAGGGATGCTCTTTTTTATCTCCTTTGGTTATCTGATCTCGATAACCCTGTCGGTAGCATATGCCTGCTCGAGAAGTCCGTCGATGACTTCATCAAGATTGTGCTCATGCTTTTCGATAACATGTCTCAAAGGTTTTGTTACGGGATGCTTTGCAACAAAGATGGTGCAGCAATCTTCGTAAGGAAGGATCGAAGTCTCGTAGGTTCCGATCTTCTCTGAGATCTCGACGATATCCTGCTTATCAAAAGCAATAAGAGGACGGAGTACGGGAAGATTGCAAACTTCGTTGGTGCATACAAGTGATGCAAGAGTCTGAGATGCAACCTGGCCGACGCTCTCACCGGTGATAAGAGCTGAACCTCCTGACTGCTCGCAAAGATGCTCAGCGATCCTCATCATGTATCTGCGCATGATAATGGTAAGCTCATCGTGGGGACACTTCTCATAAATAGCAAGCTGAATGTCGGTAAAGTTAATGACATGCATATTTATGGGTCCGGTATATTTTGAAATGATCTTTGCAAGATCAACCACCTTCTGAAGCGCGCGCTCTGAAGTGTAAGGCGGTGCATGGAAATAAACCGCATCAATGGTTACACCTCTCTTAGCGATCATGTATCCCGCAACAGGTGAATCGATTCCACCGGAAAGAAGGAGCATTGCATGTCCCCCGGTTCCAACAGGCATTCCTCCGGGTCCGGGAATGATCTCGGAATAGAGATAAATATAATCTCTAATCTCAACATAGATGATCATCTCGGGATGATGTACGTCAACTTTAAGTCCGGTGAAATTGTTAAGAACTGCCTCGCCCACTTCCACGTTAAGTTCCATGGAATCAAGTGCGAAGTTCTTGCTCTCTCTTCTTGCAAAGATCTTGAATCTCTTACAATCCTTCTCGCTTCTCTCGACGGAAGGAAGAACTTCCTGCCATTTGATCTTGCCGAAGTTTTCATCATTCATCGCATCTTCAGGCTTCTCCGCATTTAGTCCGGCCTCTTTCATAATGGCAACGGACTTTGCTCCGGTCTCGCCTTCCGCAACAAGCTCTGTTCCGTACATGTCATGCATATAGCTTACGACATTTTCAAAAAGAGCTTCCGGAGTCTCCTTCTTGAGACGAACGATGGGGCAAATTCCGACGATTCCGAATACATGTCCCAACGCATCAACTACTTCGTCAAAATCAAATTCTGAATCGGCTGATACAAAGATCCTTCCGGGAGTCTTGTATACTCTGAATTCACCGTCAACGTGTGACAGCGCAGACTTGATCCTTGCCACAAGAGCATCCTCGAACATGTATCTGTTTCTGCCCTTGATACCGATCTCTGCGTATTTAATTAAAAAATCCGTAAATAATTCTTTTTTCACTTTTTACTCACATTCTAAGGCCCGCAGACCACAAACCATTGGTTACTTTCTTACAAAACGTCTTAACATGGGAAGGATCTCTCCCAGTGCTTTTATAGTCAGGTCTATCTCTTCTTCCGTTGTATGACCTGACATTGAAAATCTCAGTGTACAATCCAAAAGAGATTTATCAAGGCCTATGGCCTTTAATGTTGCTGAGGGTTCGGGCTTGTGGGTTGAACAAGCGCTTCCCGCAGAAACATAGATTTCTTTATCCTCGAGGGAATGTAAGAGCACTTCCGCTCTTGTTCCCGCAAATGAAAGACTTACGATATGAGGTGCGGTCTCTCTGATATTTGAAAGGTCTTCCTTAACTCCGTTGACGCTTACGTCACCGAGAGCAAGGGCTCCCTTTATCAGTCTCTCTTTAAGAGCATACAGGCGCTCCATATCCTCATCAAAGTTTTCATAGATCATCTTAGCGGCAAGAGCCATTCCTGTAATTCCGGGAACATTCTCCGTTCCATTACGAAGACCGCCCTGCTGACCGCCGCCATAGGTTATGGGCTTAAGACGAATTTTATCGGAAACATAAAGCATTCCCATTCCCTTAGGACCGTGAATCTTGTGGCTGCTTACGGAAAGAAGATCGATGTTCATCTTCTTGGGCTGAATAACTGCTTTACCAAATCCCTGCACCGCATCCACATGGAAGATGATCTCGGGATTGATCTCCTTAACGATCTTTCCGATCTCAGCGATGGGCTGAACGCTTCCGATCTCATTGTTTGTATGCATGACAGAAATAAGGATGGTGTCTTTTCTGACTGCCTTCTTTACATCCTCAAGGCTTACAACTCCCATTTCATCAACAGGAAGATATGTTACTTCAAAGCCTTCTCCCTCAAGGTATTTCATGGTATTTAATACCGCGGGGTGCTCGATCTTTGTGGTAACAAGATGCATGCCACGTCTCTTCATGGACTGTGCTGCGCCGATGATGGCAAGGTTATCGCACTCCGTTCCGCCGGAAGTAAAGTAGATATTCTTTTCCTCGCATTTAAGGATCTTGGAAAAGATCTCCTTTGCCTGCTTTATATACTTTTCTGCTTCAACACCTTTATGGTGCATACTTGAAGGATTGCCGTAATCCTCACACATTACTTTAGTCATAAGTTCTGCGACCTCGGGCAGTACCCTTGTGGTCGCAGAATTATCAAGATATATTTCCATTTTTTCCGTCCGTCATTAACATTATCCAACTCATTACGGTAAGTCCCGCAGTCTCAGTTCTTAGAATTCTCTTTCCAAGGGTTATGATCTGCATTCCCGCCACTTTGGCCTTCTCAATCTCGCTTTCGTCAAAGCCTCCTTCAGGGCCGATGAAAACAGAGATCTTACTTCCCGGTCTTAAACCTTCAAAAAGTGCTCTTGTCTTGTCCATGGCATCACCGTCAGCCATCTCATAGGGCAAAAGCTTTACATCACACTCGACTGCATTTTTAAGAGCCGTTTCAAAAGATTCCACATTTCCGATCTCGGGAATGATACCTCTTTTGCTTTGCTTCGCGGCAGACTCAGCTATGGACTGCCATCTGGAAACCTTTGAGGCTCCCTTTTTATCATCCAGTTTTACAACGCATCTTTTCATTGAAACCGGAACTATCTTTGTAACTCCGAGTTCCACACATTTCTGGATGATAAGTTCCATCTTGTCAGCTTTGGGAAGTCCCTGATACAGAGTAACTTCCACAGGAAGTTCATTTCCGTCCTCCTTGATAAAACGAAGTTCAAGGTTTACCACCGAATCATCCATATCAAGAATGGCACATCTGTATTCCTTGCCATCGTAACCGTTGGATACATTTACTTCTTCCCCCGGTTTCATCCTGAGGACGTTCTTTATGTGATTTACATCAGGCCCCGTAATAAACACTCTTTTTAATTCCGTGTTTATCTGTGAGGGTTCCACAAAAAACTGATACATAAGATTTACTTTCCGCCGTGGCAGGTAATGATCCAGGGCGCAGGCTGGTTTTCAAAGGTATTCTTTCTTCCGAGTTTTGATACGCTGATCTGGATGATCTCGGGATCTTCCATACCGAACTTTGCGCAGAGAGCAGGCATTCCTGCTGCAGTAACAAAATCAAGAGTGTAGATAACAAATTCCATTTCGGGATTGATGGAGAGCATATACTCCATCTCCTGCTCCATGCTTGCGGATGCAACCAGCATGGTTACATCGGGAACTGGAAGTCCCTCAAAGCTTTTACCGTCCACATGATCAACGATCTTTACATTCTGGATTCCGAAGCGGTCCACATTGTCTTCAAGGGCGCTTCTGTCATTGGCATTATATTCAACAGCGATAATGGTTCCGTCACCGTCTATTATTCCGGCTTCAACAACGATAGATTCACCGGAGATAACACAAATATTCTTTCCCTCTTCGATCTGCATTTTTGAAAGGATGATGGCTCTGATCTCGGAGCCTACATACTTAACAGATCCCGGAGTAAATGCGGAATTGTCCATTCCGAATTTAAAAGTACTTCTCGCATTGGGGTTAAGGATCAGCATACCTGCGGATGCATTAATTCCGCGGTCGATCATGTCGGAGAGCTTGTCTTTTTTGATCTCTCCCACAGGCTCACTTCCCTCGTTGTATATAACGGTGCAATCTCCAAGGCCTGCGTTATACATACGATAGAAAATGTCTTTGTGCCCCGCTTCAGTAAACACCAGCACGCATCTGTGTGCCTCAACTGTAGGAATAATGTTCTTATTCTTCTTGGTGATATCCAGCAGTTTTACATGCTCCAGATCAAGATCCGTGTTCTGTGAAAAATACTGAAGCCAAGAAATAATGTGTGTGTTACTAAATACCTGTTCCGACATAATTTTCCTCCCATACCCATTGGTTATAAACCTTATTCAGGTTTTCTTGCTGTTACCGAAGCCCACTCGCCCTGATAGGTTGTCTCAACTATCTCAAGGCCTGCAGCGGTACATGCATCCTTTACCCTGAATTCTTTGTCATTGTCATTTAAGATTCCCGAAGTGATATAAACCGCGCCGGGCTTAAGCTGTGACACTATCACAGGTGTCAGCGGTACAAGAACATCTGCAAGGATATTTGCTACCACGATATCATATTTTTCATATCCAACTTCATCCTGGATATTCTTTTCAGAAATGATGTTTCCGATGATGAGGTCAAACTTGTTCTTGTCCACACCATTGTTGGCAAGATTATCATCTACAGCAGGAACTGCGCAAGGGTCAAGGTCTGTACCAACAACATGCTTTGCTCCCATCATAAGAGAAAGGATTCCAAGGATTCCGCTTCCGGTTCCAACGTCAAGAAGCTCTGTCTCTTCGTTTACATACTTTCTGATCTGTCTGATGCAGAGCTGAGTAGTCTCGTGCATACCGGTTCCGAAAGCTGTACCGGGATCGATGTGAAGGATCATCTTGTCCTTGTCCTCGGGAGTTACTTCTTCCCATGAAGGGATAACAAGGATATCGTCGATATAGAACTGGTGGAAATACTTTTTCCAATTGTTGATCCAGTCGATATCTTCGGTGCTTTCCGTCTCGATGGTTCCTTCTCCGATATCAAGATTGAAGGACTTAAGGTCCTCAAGTTCCGCTTCTATCTTTGCTTTTAATTCTTCGGGATCTGTCTCTTCTCCCTCCACCATGGCCTTGCCGTTGTCCTCAAGTTCTACAAAGAAATTAAGGAAGGCAACTCCGTCATCAGTCTCGGTCTGGGGCAGAATATCAACAAACATCTGCTCTTTTTCAAGGGGAGTAAGAGGAATCTTATCCTCGATCTGAGCTCCCTCAAGACCTATATCGTAAAGAGTGGAGATAATGATGTCTTCCGCCTCTGTCTTGGTCTTGATCCTATATCTCATCCAGCGCATGTCATTTTCCTTTCCGGTTTTAGGTTAACCGTAAACAACTGTGCATTCACAGATTCATTATAACAGATAAATCTTTATAAGAATATGTTGAATCCTATAAAACAACACGCTCCCTCACGCTATTGTAAGGGAGCATTTTTAACAATATTAATACTTTCTGAATCTCTTGTATCTTTCTTCAGCAAGTTCGTTTCCGCTCTTTCCTTCCATCTTGGAAAGGAATGTGCGGATCCTTCCCTTCATATCACTGGCCATGGAAGAAAGGGCTGCCTCATCGGCTCCGCCGTACTCAGGAATGATCTCTTCGATAACTTCAAGTTTCTTAAGATCCTGAGCGGTGATCTTCATTACTTCGGAGGCTTCTACCTTACGGCTTCCGTCCTTCCAAAGGATTGAAGAGAATCCTTCGGGTGAGAGTATTGAGTAGATGGCATTCTCGGTCATCCATACTTCATTTCCTACTGCAAGAGCAAGGGCTCCGCCGCTTCCTCCTTCGCCGATCATAATGGCGAGGATGGGTACTCTCATTGAGGACATTTCGTAAAGGTTTCTTGCTATCGCTTCACCCTGTCCGTTTTCCTCTGCTTCCATTCCGGGGTATGCTCCGGAAGTATTAACAAAAGTAATGATGGGTCTGCCGAACTTCTCTGCCTGCTTCATAAGTCTTAAAGCCTTGCGGTAACCTTCAGGAGAAGGCATTCCGAAGTTGTGCTTCTGACACTCATCAAAGCTTCTTCCTCTGTTAACACCGATAACGGTTACAGGCTGTCCGTCAAGATAAGCAACACCGCCCATGATAGCGGGGTCGTCTCTGAAATATCTGTCACCGTGAAGTTCTACAAAATCATCAAATATTGACTCAATGTACTCGGCTGCGCCAAGTCTTGATACCTTACGTGCTTCCTGAACCTTTTCCCATGCGCTGAGGGTCTGTGCCTTTGCAGCACGCTCTCTCATTATCTCGGTGGGTCCGTAATAAACCTTCTCGCCCACATTGGTGAATCCTGCATATCCACCGCGTACGGAATGCATTTCAAGTAACTTGATAAGGGTGGGGCGAAGTTCGTCTCTCTTAACAACCTTATCAACAAATCCATGCTCAAGCTGGAATTCTGCTCTCTGGAAGCCCTCGGGAAGTTTTTCTCCGATGGTCTGCTCAATAACTCTGGGACCTGCAAATCCGATCATCGCGCCGGGCTCTGCAAGAATTATATCACCAAGCATTGCAAAGCTTGCGGTAACACCACCGGTGGTAGGATCGGTCAAAACTGAAATATAAAGAAGTCCTGCTTCGGAATGTCTCTTTAATGCAGCTGAGGTTTTCTCCATCTGCATAAGAGAGATGATTCCCTCCTGCATTCTTGCTCCACCTGAACAGCAGAACAAAACTACGGGCATCTTTTCCTTAGTTGCAAATTCAACAGCACTGGTGATACGATCTCCTACCGCATGACCCATGCTTCCCATAAGGAATCTTGAATCGATTACGCCAAGAACTGCTTTGTGTCCGCCGATAAGGCACTTGCCAACGGTTACGCCTTCCGAAAGTCCCGTCTTATCCTGTGCCTGCTTTAATTTATCCTCATACTCGGGTGTTCCGAGTACATTTGTAGTACCGATCTCACTGAACATTTCTTCAAATGTACCCTGATCGGCTACCATTTTTATTCTATTGTCTGTCCATACCCTGAAAAGTCTTCCACATTCAGGACAAACGTAATTGTTTTCCTTTACTTTGGACCACTCAACCTCAGCTTTGCAGCCGGGGCATGTTTCAACATTGTTTCCCATTCTAAACCTCTATGCCTCGAGATATGCCTTAAGGTCTTCTAACTTTTCAATATTTACTGTCTTAACATCCTTGTTAAGCTTCTTTACGAAACCTGTAAGTGTGCTTCCGGGTCCGATCTCTACGAACTCGTCTGCACCGTCAGCAAGAAGTCTTTCGAGAGTCTGCTGCCACTTAACTGATGATGAAACCTGTGCTGTGAGAAGAGGCTTAACCTGTGCTGCTTCTGTTACATAATCAGCATTAACATTCGCAAGATAAGGAACCTTAATGTCATTTACGGTAACAGTTTCAAGCACTTCGCCGAGCTGCTTTCCTGCGCCCTCTAAAAGAGCTGAGTGGAAGGGACCGCTAACCTTAAGAGGAACGGCTCTTCTTGCGCCTCGCTCAACGCAAATATCAGATGCCTTTTTAACTGCATCTTCTCTACCTGTGATAACGATCTGTACAGGGCTGTTATAGTTTGCTACGGATACAACATAGGGAAGTGTATAACCATTGGCATCAGCCGCGGGACCCGCTTCCTGTACTTCCTTACAAACATCTGCTACTACTGCAGGGTCAAGGTTAAGGATCGCTGCCATTGCTCCGCCTTCGGGAACCGCAGCCTGCATGAACATTCCACGCTTTCTTACTACCTTGAATGCATCTTCCATGGTCATTGCTCCGGATGCAATAAGCGCACCGTACTCGCCAAGGCTTAAGCCTGCGGTTACATCGCAGGTGATGCCTTCTTTAACAACTGCAGCATAGATAGCTGCTTCAGCTGCGAGCATGCAGATCTGGGTATACTCTGTAATGTTTAATTTCTCATTTTCTTCAAAGCAAAGCTGCTCTACAGAGAAGCCTGCGGCTGCGCTTGCTTTCTCGAAAACTTCCTTTGATTCGGGGTAGGCGTCGTAGAAGTCCTTCGCCATTCCGATGTACTGGCTTCCCTGGCCGGGAAACATAAAAACACGTTTAGACATTTTATTTATCTCCATTCCTAGTTTCGGCGCCTAGCTTAGATAGTTTGTTCACTCACACGCCTCTCGGCTCATACCGCGCTTTTCGCAGCGGTACTAAGCTCATTCTTCGAATTCGCTAAGTGCCGGCGGCGCTACATGGTTCGCTCACAAATCTATCTAAGCTCTCGCCTCTTATGGAATTGTATTAACTGTATACCGCTTCCTTGGGCATTGAAGTAAATGCCAATTTACCCTTAGCTCTGACGCCGCCATCGACTGAGATCTTCACGTCGAATTTTACGAGGCCTGCGCCGCCTGCGGTCTTGGTAACTTCGATCTCGCAGACGTCTCCGGGAATTACGGGCTTAACGAACTTGAACTCGTCAACCTTGAGGAGAACGTAGATAAGGCTTTCATCGGTACCCTGGCTCTCGATGGTTACGGAACAAAGCTGGGCTGCTGCCTCGATAAGGAGCACGCCGGGCATAATGGGGGTATCGGGAAAATGGCCCATAAAGTAAGGCTCATTGATTGATACGTTCTTGATTCCCTTTGCATATTCGCCATCCCTGATCTCAACGATCTTTTCGATCATCTGGAAAGGGGGACGCTGTTTGATCCTCTTCTGTACTTCGTTGATGTTCATCATAAGCTGAGTCCTCCGTCAAGTACGAGAACCTGACCGGTCACGTATGAGCATGCATCGCTGGCAAGCATAACAACTGCGCTTGCAACTTCTTCTGCGGTACCGAATCTTCCGAGAGGAATATCCTTGATGTACTGCTCTCTCTTCTCCTCGGGAATTGCCTCGATCATCTCGGTGGCAATAAATCCGGGAGCAACTGCATTTACTCTGATTCCGTAAGGAGCAAGTTCCTTTGCCATGGTAGCGGTCATTGAGTTAACTGCACCCTTGGTTGAGCTGTATACTGACTGTCCGGGAACAGCAAGTACTGAACTTACGGAAGATACGTTTACGATGCATCCCTTTTTCTTAGAGAACATCTTAACTGCTGCCTGCTGTGAGCAATAGAGATATCCCTTGATATTAAGGTTAAGACACTGGTCGATAGTGTCGGGATTCATCATCATTACATATTCATCCTTAACGATTCCCGCATTGTTTACGAGAAGATCGATCTTACCGAAGGTCTTAACAAGGGTACGCATCATGTTCTGAACGTCCTTAAGATCTGCTGCGTTTGCCTTGATGGCGATAGCCTCGCTGCCTGCTTCTTCGATAGCCTTAACTACTTCCTGAGCTGCTGCTTCGTTTGAGTTGTAGTTAACGCCTACCTTATATCCTGCTTTTCCGAGAGCAATTGCACAAGCTCTTCCGATTCCTCTTGAAGCGCCTGTTACAAGGGCTACCTTTGCTTCGTTATTATTCTCCATGTGTCTTTTCCTTTCTGTTTTTATTAAGCCTTCTTAAGTACTACTGCACAGTAAGAACCACCTTCTGAAGTAGCGGTTGCAAGTACATACTTGTAAGCAGAAGTATCTGCCTTTCCTTCAGTAACCTTATCGCCGAAGAAGTATGCCTTCTGCTCGCTTCCAAGGTCTCCGCTAAGAGTAAGTGCTGCGGTTGCGATAGAAAGTGCACTTGCTGCCGCACGGCTCTCACCAACATATGCTCTAACGTTGTGTACGGGCATCTTCTCGTCAAAGAGCTTTCCGTATACGTTCTTTTCTACTGTATCGATCTCAACGCATCCGTTACCAAATCCGTAAACAGCATCGATGTCTGCGATAGAGATTCCTGCATCCTTAAGTGCGATCTCGATAGCTTCCTCAAGTCCCTTCTCGGTTCCTGCTACCTTGCCGTACTCGGTTACAGCGTGGGTCATACCATAACCTGCAACCTGTGCGTACTTCTTTGCACCACGTGCGTTTGCACTCTCAGCACTCTCAAGAACAACGGTGGTAGAACCATCACTCATTGCAAGACCGGTTCCCTCGTAAAGCTTAGCTTCACCGTTGGCAACATGTCCGAGCTGGCGATAGAGCTTCTCCATAACTGCGCTGTTCTCATCAGTACCGGTTGCGAGCATAACCTTTGCATGGTTCTGACGGATCTCGTTGTATGCGTAGCAGAGTGAGCTCATACCTGACTGAGCACCGTTGGTTACGGTTACGTTTACACCACGCATATTTGTCTTGATGGAAAGGTATCCGCCTGCTGCATTGTAAACAGTGTTGGGGAAGTTGAATGCAGAACCGCTCTTGGTGCCGTTCTTAACGATGTTCTCCTGGAACTCGTAAACGGTGGTAAGAGGTCCGTCATCGGTACCGATGATCATACCGAAGTCTTCTGCCTTCTCATCAGCGATCTCTACCTTAGCGCTCTCTAAAGCTTCAAGACCTGAAACAACCTGCATGAGGCTGAGCTTGTCGAGCTTTCTGTAGAATGCCATCTTTACATCATACTTGTCGTAATCTTCTTTAGTGGTCTCGGCAAATACTGAATCTGAAGAGATGGTCTCTCCTGCCTTAACCTTCTCAATATAATTCGCAACGCCGTTTCCGAGAGGGCTTACGATACCCATACCGGTAATATAGATAGGCTCGTCGTTTGCAGTCTCAGCTACGTTTCCTGCGCCCTTTGAGAAAATGATACTTGCGTTGCTTCCGCCGAATGCGAAGGAGTTACTCATTACGAAGTCAAGCTTCTTCTCCTTCATCTCGTTGGGCATGAAATCGATCTTTCCGGCCTTCTCCTTAAGAGCTTCCTTGTCCTCGTCGGTGTAACCGATTGTGGGGGGAATCTTATCTTCTACAAGAGCCTTGATAGCATATACAGCTTCGATGGCACCTGCAGCGCCGAGGCAGTGACCAACCATTGCCTTGGTGGAGCTTACTGAAAGGTCGTCGTTTACATCATCAAAAATTGCGTGAAGTGAAAGGAACTCAGCTTCATCGTTCTTTGCGGTTCCGGTTCCGTGTGCATTTACGTAATCGATATCCTCGGGCTTGATGCCTGAGTTTGCGATTGCGGTACGGATAGCATACATCTGACCGATTCCGTCAGGTCTGGGAGCGGTGATGTGGTGTGCGTCACTGCTTACGCCTGCTGCGAGAACGTCACAATAGATCTTTGCGTTTCTCTTCTGAGCATGCTCATAAGACTCAACTACGATAGCGCCTGCACCTTCACCAAGGGTGATACCGTTTGAATGGTTGAAGGGAGAGCAGGGCTGCTCTGAAAGTGCGTGAAGTGCATGGAAGCCTGCGAAAGGAACGGCTGCAAATGCATCTGCACCACCTACGATGAACATATCTGCAACGCCTGCACGGATAAGCTCACAAGCGTATGCTACGCTGATGGATCCTGCTGCACATGCGTTACCAACGTTTGTGATAACTCCGGCTGCGCCAACCTTGTTTGCAACGTGGTTAGCAATTGGAGAAATGGTCATCTTTCTGATATCTTCGTCCTTCTGACCACCTACAACATAATTCTCGATACTTACAACACCGCCGACGCAGCTTCCCATTACAACACCGAATCTGGTAGCGTCTTCTTTGCTCATATCGATGTCTGCATCCTTGAATGCTTCTTCTGAAGCCTTGAGGCAAAGCTTGGAAGCTCTGTCCACACCCTGGTATGCATCAAGCTCATCACAGTCAACTTCTGCGCCAAGGTTTGCATAGCACTCGTCAGCATTTACGGACTTAACTGTATCAATACCCTTTTTTCCTACAAGTGCATTGTTCCAGCACTCATCAACATTGTTTCCGATTGCGTTGATCATTCCGAGACCGGTAACTACGCATCTTGTGTTAATCTGCTTGTTCATTTTGGTACTCCCTATTAAACTAAAATACTAAAAAATATTTAAACACAACATTAAACCGGTTTACCCTGTGGGCCCCGGCTCATGTGATGGTTATTTTTAACCTAGTGAGAAAATATCACGGATTGCTTCGCTGCAAAGCAGCTCTCGCAATCCTAACCGCATTCGCATCCGCGGCAATATAATTGCCGCTATATGCTCATGTGGTTTTAAGGTCCTTAAAGCACATCAGTACTTTCATGCAAGCATGACGCTCTGATGTGCTTTAGTCCCTGATATTTTTACATATGTTCTACTACGTACTTAGTAAGACTAGTGATGTTGTAGAAATTCTCTTTTGCAACACCGGTCATAACTACACCGTACTCGTTGTCGATGCAAGAGATGATCTCAAGTGAGTCTACGGAATCAAGTCCGATACCGTCACCGAAAAGAGCTACTTCATAATCAAGCTCCTCTTCAGGAATGTTGAGGTTCTCTGATAACATGCTCTTGATCTTTGCTGCTACTTCAAGTTCTTTCTCGTTCATTTTCTTATTCCTTTCGTAAAATCCAGTCCTTGAACGCCTGAGCATTCAAAGCAGTTCTATATGAATCCGCATAGCGGTCATAAACAAATTAAACTTCGCCGCGGCTAAGCTTTTCTCCAAGTCCTTCCACGTAGCTTCTGCTCTCCTCGCAGTACTTCTTGAGCACCTGTGAAGGTCTGCCTTTTTCGTGAAGGTCAAAATCAAGAGGCTTTCCGATAACAAGATGTGTCAATCTGAAAGGCTTGATCTTGCGGCTTATAAATATGGGAACGGGAGTTGCACCGGTCTGTTTTGCCAGCACCAGGAATCCGGGTTTAAAAGTATCCATCTGTCCTGCAGGACTTGTATGTCCTTCGGGAAGGATATAAATGGATGCGCCCTTCTCCATTACTTCATTGGTGGTGTCCAGCCATTCGGTGTCCATTCCGCTCTTTCTGTCGATGGAAATATATGGAAGATTTCTGAAAAGCCAGTTGATGGCTTTCTTATCATACCAATCCTTTCCAACGAAAGTCCAAACTCTGTATTTATGAAGGAGTCTCGTCATAAAGAGACCTTCAACGTATCCGAGGTGATTGGAAAATACTACGCAGCTTTTTTCCAGAGCCTTTTCTGTTTCCTTCTTATCTTCCCAATGGATCTTCATGGGATACAGTGCTCTGAGAATGGGGTACGAAGCCCAAAATAAAAACCTCGCTACGCCTTTTAAAAAACCATTTATCACCGGCATCACTTAACCCTTTCTGCCATAAGGTCCCACATTGGGATCGTCCCAGTTAAGATTGATGATGCGCTCAAAGGTATTGTGTCCCAGCATGGGGATTGCAAGCTTTTTAAGAGTCTCCTCGCCGACTTTTCCGGTTTCCGCAAACTCTTTGCCGGCTTCGGTATATCTCTCAAGATATTTAACAACCTTTGACTGCAGTGTCTCTTCGGCGATCATTCCGCCCTGAGCGCAGGTGATCAAAGTATAATTACCTTCTCCGCAGATGATATCATACTGCTGCTTGATAGGTCCGTAGCAGCCTTCTGTCTTCTCATATCCGCAACTGGAAACAAGAACCAGCTTCTTCTGCATAAGCTCGGGATAACGCATCTTGTGAAGGAAGCTTCCGCTTTCCTCATTTCCGCCGATACCTCTGTACTCCGATACATAGGAGATCATTCTGTCCACAAAGGCCTTCATTTTGGAAGGTTGGCCAAAGAAATAGAGAGGAAAGCTCTCGATAATGATATCACTGGCCATTACGAGATCTCTGATCTCATCCATATCATCATGGATCACGCATTTGCCCTTTTCATTCTTCCAGCAGCAAAGGCAACCCAGGCAATGTTCAATTTTCTTATCTCTGAGAGCAACTTCCGTAACTTCCGCGTCAGGGTTAACTTCCTGTATACCGCGGATGAAGGCATGCGCCACCTTTAATGAGGAGCTTCTGTCTCCGCGAAGGCTTCCGTTTAAGAGCAAAATCTTCATAAAAATCTCCAAACAAAGCATGCTCCTAAAGCCATTTTTCGCAATTTTTAAAGCAAAAAACATTCCGTCAGAGCACACTACAACGACTTATTTTCTCACAAAATCCCCTTTTAGGCAACCCAAAAAAACTTTTTTTACCCCTTTGAGTTTCTGGTTTCCTTATGTTCCGCGGTTTTCGGGATTTTTGGGAGGTGCGCTTTAGAAAAGTTTTATATATTGCTTTGTGAAAAACTCCGGTCAATGGGCAAAATAAAAGGTTCGGGTCACATTGCGATCCGAACCTTTTGGATATACGTATTTAAATATCAACCACCCAGATATGCCTTCTTTACGCTGTCATCGGAAAGAAGTTCTTTTCCGCTTCCGGAATTTACGATCTTACCTGTCTCAAGGACGTAGGCTCTGTCAGCGATGGCAAGAGCTTTTCTTGCGTTCTGTTCTACGAGAAGGATGGTGGTTCCGTGAGCATGAAGGTTCTTGATGATATCAAAGATCTGGTCAACAAGAATGGGCGCAAGTCCCATGGAAGGCTCATCAAGCATCATAAGCTCAGGCTTACTCATAAGAGCTCTTCCCATGGCCAGCATCTGCTGCTCACCACCTGAGAGGGTTCCCGCAACCTGCTTGTATCTTTCCTTAAGCCTGGGGAAAAGATCGTAGACCATCTCGATGGAGTCGGCTACTTCCCTGCCCGGTCTTGTGTATGCACCCATCTCAAGGTTTTCCTTAACGGAAAGCTGAAGAAATACTCTTCTTCCTTCAGGGCAGAGAGCCATTCCCTGTTTAACGATCTTGTGAGCAGGTATTCCAACAAGATTCTTATCCTTGAAAACAATGCTGCCGGTCTTGGGCTTTAAAAGTCCCGCCACAGTGTTAAGGCTCGTGGATTTTCCCGCACCGTTTGCTCCGATAAGGGTAACGATCTCACCTTCGTTTACTTCAAATGAGATACCCTTTATCGCATGGATGCTTCCGTAATATACATTTAAATCTTCTACTTTCAGTAGTGTCTTTGCCATTTTTAATCCTATCCTTTGGTTATTTCTTTACTCTTCTCCCTGGCTTCCGAGGTATGCCTCGATAACCTTTGGATTGTTTTGGATCTCGATGGGAGTACCTTTTGCAATTATCTTACCAAAGTTTAAAACAATGATATTCTCGCAGATACCCATTACCAGTTTCATATCATGTTCAATAAGAAGAACTGCGATGTTAAAGGTGTCGCGGATCTTTCTGATATTGTTCATGAGTTCCTCTGTCTCAGAGGGGTTCATACCTGCTGCCGGCTCGTCGAGAAGAAGAACCTTGGGATTGGTTGCAAGAGCACGAACGATCTCAAGTCTTCTCTGGGCTCCGTAAGGAAGTGAAGATGCTTTAACATCAGCAAGGTCTGCCATATCAAAGATATCAAGAAGCTCAAGTGCTTTATCATGAGCCTTTTTTTCTTCTTTCCAATAACCGGGAAGTCTCAATACTGCGGAAGGGAGATGATAACCAATGGAGTTATGAAGTCCAATCTTAACATTCTCTTCTACAGTAAGTTTGTCAAATAATCTGATGTTCTGGAAGGTTCTTGCGATACCTGCCTGGTTAGCCTGAGTGGTGTTCATGCCGTGAGTGTCTTTTCCATCCAGCATGATAACTCCTCTTGTGGGCTGATAAACCTTTGTAAGAAGGTTAAATACCGTTGTCTTACCCGCACCGTTGGGTCCGATGAGTCCACCGATCTCGGTAGCACCAATGGCTATATTGAATTCATCTACCGCAGTAAGTCCGCCAAAATCGATTCCAAGATGACTTGCCTCAAGCACAGGACGTTTGTCCTTGTCACGCTCGGGAATTTTTCCGGGGCCGGGTACTTCAACATATTTTGTCTCATTGGGGTTGTTACTCATTTACCTCGCCCCCTTTCTTTCTCGTAAAGCTCTTCGCCACTCGTTTCCACAGTGCCCTGATCTTTTCATTATTGGTAGCGATCATGACAAGGATAAGAACAATAGCATAAACGAGCATACGATAATCCTGGAACTGTCTTAAGAGTTCAGGAAGGACTGTCAGGACTGCTGCCGCGATTATTGAACCGGTCATGTTACCGATACCGCCGAGAACGACAAATACCAGCACAAGGATCGAAGTATTGAAATCAAACTTCTTAGGTGCAACAGTTGAATAATTCAATCCGTATAATACTCCTGCAGCGCCTGCCATAACAGCAGAGCTTACAAAAGCGATCATCTTGTATTTTGTAACATTGATTCCGGATGCCTCTGCAGCAATTCGGTTATCTCTTATTGCCATGATGGCACGTCCTGTCCTGCTGTTGACCATGTTCTGGATAACAAAAAGCACGAGGATGATAAGAATTATTCCCGCAATGAAAGTAGAAGCTTTTGAAACTCCTACAGCTCCCATGGGACCGCGCACCAGTGTGGTTCCGTTTGCAGCCATATCCATATGAGCTTCATCAGTAACGGAGAAGTGAAGTCCCTTTGCATCAACGCCTACATATAAGCAGTTAAGAATATTCTTAATGATCTCACCGAATGCAAGTGTAACGATTGCAAGATAGTCTCCGCGAAGTCTAAGTACGGGAATACCGATCAGGATACCTGCGATTCCTGCCATGATAGCGCCTACGATAACGGCAACGATAAGTCTGGGAGCATTGGCATTAACTCCGCTGTACTTCATTGCTCCCGCAACGATTATTCCGCTGAATGCGCCTACGCTCATAAATCCCGCATGGCCCAGTGAAAGCTCACCGGAAATACCTACAACAAGGTTTAATGAAAGAGCCATGATGATATATGCGCAAATGGGTATCAGCTGACCTTCAAGCGCGTTGGTCAGAAGTCCGGCGCTCTTAAGCAGCGTGATAACCGCAAAAAATACTACAATTATTCCGTAGTTGATAAGACCTCTTAATGAGTGCTTGTTTGTTTTTCCAAGAAGGCGAATCTTTTCTCCCATAATGCACCTCCTTAGACTTTTTCCTGGATCTTCTTGCCGAGAAGTCCACTGGGTTTAACGATAAGTACTATGATAAGTGCGGCAAACACTATAGCGTCAGAAAGCTGGGTAGAGATATATGCCTGGGCAAACTTTTCAAGAACTCCAAGAAGGATTCCTCCAAGCATTGCTCCGGGAATAGATCCGATACCGCCAAGAACCGCTGCTGTGAAGGCTTTGATTCCGGGCATGGATCCAGTTGTTGGAACAAGATTGGGATATGCAGAGCAGAGAAGCACGCCTGCAATTGCAGCAAGTCCCGAACCAATGGCAAATGTGGTTGAGATTGTCGCATTGACATTGATACCCATAAGCTGAGCTGCACCCTTATCTTCAGATACTGCGCGCATCGCTTTTCCCATCTTAGTCTTACTTGTAAATAAAGTAAGAGCGATCATTATGATCACACTGGCAATGATGGTAATGATAGTTGTTGATGAAATGGTGATATCACCAACGATTATTGAAGGTATGAAGTTTGCCATGTTGGGAAATGCCTTAGGATTTGATGTCCAGATGATGAGTGCCATATTCTGAAGGAAGTATGACACACCGATAGCAGTAATAAGAACTGCAAGGCTTGTGGCATTTCGAAGGGGCTTATATGCAAGTTTCTCTATGAGGATACCGAGTATCGTACAAATGCACATAGAAAACACAACGGCAACAGGAGCAGGCCAGCCGAAATATGTTCCTGCGCAAAAGGCAGCATATCCTCCGACCATTATGACATCGCCGTGTGCAAAGTTAAGCATCTTCGCAATTCCATAAACCATTGTATATCCCAGCGCTATGATAGCGTAAACACTACCAAGGCTGATTCCGCTGATAAGATAATTTAACATTATTTTCCCCTGAATTTTTATAATATAACCGGGACCACCGGAATATTAGGTGGCCCCGGCTTTAAATTATTTTAGGTATAGATTAGAGGCCTACATATACGCCGTTCTTGATGACCATTCCCTTAGGAGCCTTGTTAACTTCTCCGTTTGCAGACCACTGCATCTTCTCACCGGTAACACCGTCTACTGAGAATTCGGGATCTGAAAGAACTGAGATGAAGATCTCGCAAAGGTCTTTGCTTGAAAGCTTATCAACATCAAGTCCGCCGTTCTTTGCTGCATAGAACTTAAGTGCCTCGTAAAGAACCTTAGGGCAATCATATCCGTCAGCTGCGAACTGGATGGGAGTCTCACCATATGCTGCTTCGAACTTGGTTACGAAGTTTACGGTGAGATCATCGGTAGCGTCAGCTGCAAAAGGAGTAAGAAGGATTACATCCTCAGCAAGAGAAGCATCGAATCCTTCGATTCCAAGGATACCGTCCATGCCATCTACGCCAAAGAAGGTGGGAGCATATCCCATTGACTTAGCCTGTGAAAGGATAAGTGCCGCAGGAGTGTAGTAGATGGGAAGGAATACAAGGTCAGCGCCCTTGTCCTTAGCTTCGGTAAGCTGTACGGTGAAGTCGTTGTCGCTTCCGTCCATGAAAGTGGTCTCGGATACGATCTCAAGTCCGAGTTCCTCAGCCTTAGCCTTGAAGGTCTGATAGATACCGGTTGAGTATGCATCGTCGTTCTTATAAATAATAGCTACCTTGGTAGCAAGCCCGTTTGTAGAAATGTACTGTGCGGATGCTGAACCCTGGTTAGGATCTGAGAAGCAAAGCTGATAGGTCTGATCCTTGTTTGCGGTTACATCAGCAGCAGAAGCTGAAGGGGTAAGCATGAAGATACGATCGGTATTAGCCTCTGAGCTAACTGCGATACAAGGAGTGGTGGTAACGGTACCAACGATAACCTGTACGCCCCAGTCCTTAAGCTGGTTATAAGCGTTTACTGACTTCTCTGCGTCATGCTCATCATCCTGAGCCTTGTACTCGATCTGGAAATCACTGCTGATAGCGTTGATCTCGTCAACTGCGATCTTTGCACCATTGTCTACTGCATTTCCGTAAAGTGCTGCTGCACCGGTAAGGGGTCCGATGAGTCCTACCTTAAGGGTTCCCTTGAGGCTTCCGTCCTCGGTGGGAGCTGTTGCAAGTTCACCGCTTTGTGAAGCGCCACCTGCAGTTCCTGCTCCGCATGCTGCAAGGCTGAGTGCCATTACGCCTGCAAGAACTACTGAAAGTAATTTCTTTTTCATAATCTTTTCCTCCAATTGTTTATTAGCCCGGGTGGATTGCATTTTTATGCATCGGTTTTTAGTCCGCTCTCCATTTTTAGACAAAAAGCCTTCCTGCTTCGGAAGGCCCCCATTGGCTTTTATAAGTGGAATTTTAAGAGATTTATTCTGATTTGTCAACAAGAAATATACATGTATACAATAATAATCCCTCGCAAAGCACGAGGGATTATTCACAAAATTAGAGTATTTATTTAAATTCCGACATTACTGCGCTTCTTCCGTAATATCTGCTACAATACGGTTTCGTCCATTTTCCTTGGCCTCATAAAGCTTTTCGTCCGCGATCTTGATAAGGTCGTCCTGATCAAGTTCAGGTCTTGATGCGATACCGAAGCTCATGGTTATCTTAATTGTGTTTCCGTCGTAGTCCAATTCCTGTTCACGGATCTCATCAGCAATTTCATGTAATTTTTTAACCGCCGCGGTGAGTTCCATTCTATCGAATACCAATAGGAATTCTTCGCCGCCCCATCTTGATGCAAAGCCGATGGGCATCATGTTCTTCTGAAGGATGCTTGCAACGATCATCAGAACTTCATCACCTACGTCATGACCATATGTGTCATTGAACTTTTTAAAGAAGTCAATATCACCAATGGCAATCGAATAAGGAATTCCATCGCTCTCATAGTGGGAACGCACAAGATCCAGCATTCTGTTTGCACTTCTTCTGTTATAAAGCTTTGTCAAAGCGTCTTTGTCCATCATATCCCTGAGGGAACGGTGCATCTTAACAACGGACTGGGCTATGATTCCATATTCATCATCACGTGCAAGGATCTCCTGATCCAGTTCTACTCCGTCGTGACCCGCTTCAGCATCCTCAGTAAACTTAATGAGCTTTTTAAGGGCTTTGTCCGTGCCGCTACTATTAACATATATAAGATAAACAAGAAGGATCATTACTGCCAAGATCATTCCTGTGATTATCATTACCGGGCGCCAAGCCAAAATAGATACTCTGTCATGGGGATAGCAGATCTCCAGGGCACCGGCAAAACTTCCGTCGGAATTAAAAAGAGGATAATAATAGGTAAAGTAGTTTGACTTGTTGATCAGCGTCTTTTTGTAAAGGATGCCTTCTTCCGAAGTTCCCAGTTTTTGATTCACCTGATCTGCAAGACCGGTGCCCACTATTCTTGAATCATACTTGTCCTTAATAGTGGTAAGGATTCTTGTATCCTTATATATAAGGCTGACCTCAAGATCGGTAATGCCCTTGGGACGGTCCACCAATTCATTATCCTGAGTTATATCCGTTTCGCCCTTATAAAGCCTTAGCCCCCCATCGTCTACCAACTTGTAGTCTCCGGGAAAGATCGCATCAATTGTATCAGCAGTCATAGCTGCGGTGGTCATCATTTCTTTTTCAACCTGTTGGGATAATGAGGATAGGATAAGATTGTATCCGATAATAGCTGTAGCTGCCGCAAGAAGAAGAGTCGGAACAATTACTATTGTGAGAAGTATTTGTGATCTTGTATTTTTAACTCTGCTTTCTGATGACATATAATTCCTCTCTTGATAAAGAACTATTGTGACATGCAAATAGAACAAAGCATATCGCTCACGATATTGATATTTTCATTATACATCACATTCAGGGAAAAGTCAGATTTTTTAGATAATTGTGCCGTGATAAAAGCATAAAAATAAGGGTCATAAGGAATTCCATATCAAAAGACGATAGGCAAATGCTTCCTCTGACCCTCGGCACCACTTCAGTTATAACATACTTTTTACAACTGTGGTAGTTAAGATTTGTTTAAGGATTTATAAAGTTGTCAAAATACTAGGCTTTAGAGATGCAAAACTCTCTCTTTGATCTCCTGAGTTCTGCCCTGATTCCAGAACTGAGTTCCGATATATCCGCAGGTACGTCTTGCAACATTAAGCTTGTTCTGATCCTGGTTTCCGCAGCTGGGGCATCTCCAGATAAGCTTTCCGTCCTCATTCTCCTTGATCTCGATCTCTCCGTCATAGCCGCATACCTGGCAGTAGTCGCTCTTTGTATTAAGCTCTGCGTACATGATGTGATCATAAATGTACTTGATGATTGAAAGAACTGCCTCAAGGTTATCCTGCATATTGGGAACTTCTACGTAAGAGATAGCTCCTCCGGGTGAAAGTGCCTGGAACTCTGCTTCAAGAGAAAGCTTTGAGAAAGCATCGATCTTCTCGGTAACATGCACATGATAGCTGTTTGTAATGTAGTTCTTGTCGGTAACACCTTCGATGATTCCGAAACGCTTCTGGAGACACTTTGCAAATTTGTAAGTAGTGCTCTCGAGAGGGGTTCCGTAAAGGGAATAGTCAATATCCTCTTCAGCCTTCCAGCGCGCGGTGTACTCGTTTAACTTCTTCATGATCTGAAGACCGAGTTCCTTGCCCTGGGGCTCGGTGAGTTTCTTTCCGATGAGACTGTATACGCACTCCCAAAGTCCTGCATATCCAAGGGAAAGGGTGGAATATCCGCCGTGAAGATACTTGTCGATCTTCTCACCCTTCTTAAGTCTTAAAAGTGCGCCGTGCTGCCAAAGAATGGGAGCAACGTCTGAAACAGTTCCGGTAAGTCTTTCGTGACGAGCCTGAAGTGCCTTGTGGCAAAGCTTCATTCTCTCGTCGAAGATCTCCCAGAATCTGTCGAGATTTTTCTCTGCGGAAAGTCCGATATCTACGAGGTTAACGGTAACAACACCCTGGTTGAAACGTCCGTAATACTTGGGCTTTCCGTTTTCATCAACATAAGGAGTAAGGAAGCTTCTGCAACCCATGCAGGTATAGCAGTGTCCCTCTCCGTTCTTATCAACCTTGTTCTGGATCATGATCTTCTCTGAGATATAATCGGGAACAAGTCTCTTTGCTGTACATTTAGCTGCAAGCTGAGTCAGATAGTAGTAAGGGCTGTCCTCTTTGATATTGTCCTCTTCAAGAACATAAATAAGCTTAGGAAATGCGGGAGTGATCCAAACACCCTTCTCATTCTTAACGCCCTCATAGCGCTGCTTAAGCATCTCTTCGATGATAAGGGCAAGGTCCTTCTTCTCCTGCTCGTTTCTGGCCTCGTTAAGGTACATGAATACGGTAACGAAAGGAGCCTGGCCGTTGGTGGTCATAAGAGTAACAACCTGGTACTGAACCATCTGAACACCGTTCTTAACTTCATCGCGAAGTCTCTTGTCGGTGATGCGCTCGATGTCTTCCTCGGTTGCGTTGAGTCCCTTTAACTCCTCGGTAACCTGAGCACGGATCTTCTTACGGCTTACATCTACGAAAGGTGCAAGGTGGGTAAGGGAAATACTCTGTCCACCGTACTGGCATGATGCAACCTGTGCAATGATCTGGGTTGCAATGTTACATGCAGTAGAGAAGCTGTGGGGCTTCTCGATCATGGTTCCGCTGATAACGGTTCCGTTTTGGAGCATATCCTCAAGGTTTACGAGGTCGCCGTTATGCATATGCTGTGCAAAATAATCCGCATCATGGAAATGGATAAGTCCCTGCTCATGAGCGGTTGCAATATCATTGGGAATAAGGAAACGACGGGTGATATCCTTGCTGACTTCACCTGCCATATAGTCACGCTGTACGCTGACAATGGTAGGGTTCTTGTTGGAATTTTCCTG
>JAEEGI010005501.1_pt1 | contig 29141 bp, 21 predicted proteins | sample 8958751 | NCBI WGS metagenome assembly JAEEGI01 (sample SAMN16246545, study PRJNA631951) | gut metagenome | biome: gut microbiome; feature: rumen; material: KS-attached | host: Bos | place: Iran: Karaj | collected 2018-10 | reverse complement strand
AAGAACGTCAAGATCTACCCGCAGGTGTATGTGGGTGACGGCGTGACGCTGGGTGATAACGTCATCCTGTACCCCGGCGTGAAGATTTACCATGGTTGCCGCATCGGCAACCGCTGCATTGTGCAGGGCGGCGCCGTCATCGGCGGCGACGGCTTCGGATTCGCTCCCAAGGAGGACGGCACCTACGAGAAGATTTCCCAGGTGGGAATCGTCATCCTCGAGGACGATGTGGAAGTGGGCGCCAACACGACCATCGACCGCGCCACCATGGGTGCCACCGTGGTCAAGAAGGGTGCCAAGCTGGACAACCTTATCCAGATTGCCCATAACGTAGAAATTGGTGAGAGCACTGTCATGGCCGCCCAGGTGGGTGTTGCCGGCTCGACCAAAATCGGCAAGTACAATATGGTCGGTGGCCAAGTAGGCTTTGCCGGTCACATCACCGTCGGTGACAAGAACGGCATCGGTGCCCAAACCGGCGTTGACAACAGCATCGGCAGCAACGGCAAGTGGCTCGGCGCTCCCGTGCAGCCCGCCATGGATTTTGCCCGCCAGATGGTATATATCAAGCGCCTGAGCGAGATGTACAGCGACATCCGCGAGCTGAAGAAGAGGCTTTGAGTTTAGGTTTTAGGCTTTAGGTTTTAGGCTTTAGGTTTTAGGCTTTAGATTTTAGGCTTTAGAGAATTGGAATTGAGAAGATGAAACAGACAACCCTCAAGAGCGAATTCACCGTCACGGGCAAGGGATTGCACACGGGACAACTGTCAACGGCCACGTTCAAACCCGCCGAGGTGAACACGGGCTATGTGTTCAAGCGCGTGGACATGGACGGTCAGCCCACCGTTCAGGCACTTGCCGAGCACGTTATCGAGACCACCCGCGGCACCGTGATTGCCAGCAAGAGCAATAAAGAAGTCCGCGTGAGCACCATCGAGCACGCCATGGCAGCATTGTATGCCGCCGGCATCGACAACTGTCTTATCGAGGTCAACTGCGGCGAGCTGCCCATCCTTGACGGCAGTGCCATCATCTGGTGCCAGGAAATAGAGAAAGCCGGCATCATCGAGCAGGAAGCCGAGAAGGAATACTATGTCGTCAAGCAGCGCATCAAGGTCGTTGACAAGGAGACCGGCTCATCGCTCATCGTGTTGCCCGACGACGACCTGTCGATCGACTGCATGATTGAGTTTGACTCCCCTGTGCTGGGCAACCAGTTTGCCTCGCTGACCGACATCCGCCAGTTCAAGGATCAGATTGCCGGCAGCCGCACGTTTGTGTTCGTGCGCGAGGTGTTGCCTCTCATCCAGCTGGGCCTCATCAAGGGCGGAGACCTGGACAACGCCATCGTTATCTATGACTCCGAGATGAAGCAGGAGGACCTGGACCACATGGCCGACGTCATGAATGTCCCCCACAAGGCCGCCACAGAGTTGGGCTATCTCAACAACAAGCCGCTCACGTTCAAGAACGAGCCCGCCCGCCACAAGCTTCTCGACGTGCTGGGTGACCTGGCCCTTATCGGACGTCCGCTGAAAGGCCGCATTGTCGCCACTCGTCCCGGCCACACCATCAACACGCAGCTGTCCAAGAAGATACGTCAAGAGCTGCGCTACCAAAACGTGCAGGCCCCCATCTATGACCCGAACAAGGAGCCGTTGTATGACATCAACAAGATACGCGAGATGCTCCCCCACCGCTATCCCATGCTGATGGTGGACAAGATCATCGAGAAAGGCCGCAAACACATTGTAGGCATCAAGAACGTCACTGCCAACGAGCCGTTCTTCCAGGGGCACTTCCCTCATGAGCCGGTAATGCCCGGTGTGCTGCAGGTCGAAGCGATGGCCCAAGTGGGCGGTATCCTCGTGCTGAGCAGCGTAGATGATCCCGAGAAATACTCGACCTATTTCTTGAAGATTGACAACGTGAAGTTCCGCCACAAGGTGGTTCCCGGCGACACCCTCATCTTCCACCTGTCGCTGATGACCCCCATCCGCCGCGGCACCGCCGTGATGAAGGGGTACGCATTTGTGGGCGAAAAGATTGTCACCGAGGCCGAGTTCATGGCACAAATCGTTAAGAACCAAGACTGAACATAAAAACTTACAATATAATGGATATCCATCAGTTTGCCGTCGTCCACCCTGACGCTAAAATTGGGGAAAACGTGAAAATCGGTCCATTCGTGACCATCGATGCCAATGTAGAGATTGGCGACGGCACCATCATTGACAGCGGAGCCGTAGTGCGCAGTGGTGCGCGCATCGGCAAGAACTGCCACATACATGCCAACGCCGTAGTGGGTGATATACCCCAGGACCTGAAATTCCAGGGAGAAGACACCTTAGCCATTATCGGCGACAACACCGTTATCCGCGAGTTTGTCACCATCCACCGCGGCACTGCCTCCAAGGGCAAGACCGTTGTGGGCAACAACTGCCTGATCATGGCCTATTGCCACGTGGCACATGACTGCGTCGTGGGCGACCACGTCATCATGTCCAACTCGGCCCAGCTGGCCGGTGAGGTTGTGGCCGGAGATTGGGCCATCATCGGTGGCGGCGCCCTGGTACACCAGTTCACCCTGATCGGTTGCCACGTGATGATTCAGGGCGGCGCCCTGGTCAACAAGGACATCCCGCCCTATTGCATGGCGGCACGCTACCCCATCGCCTATGAGGGTGTGAACAAGGTGGGTCTGCATCGCCGCGGCTATACCAGCGAGCAGATTGATGCCATTGCCGACGTTTACCGCACCATCTATGACTCGGGCCTCAATATCACCCAGTCACTAGAGGAGGCAGTGAAACTGCCCGCCAGCCCCGAGCGTGACATCATCATCGACTTCGTACGTGCCAGCAAGCGCGGCATCGTCCGCAAGCCCTGATTTTCATCAGACTACAAGGACAACACAATAAAATACAACTTGGGCAACATCACTTCACTGATTGTTGCCCAAGTTGCTTTTTTATTACCGTTGATGTCCAGATAACCCTTATTGGGCGGACTCGATGGCTTGGAGTTTGTCGGCCTCGCCTAGTTTGTAGTAGATGTCGCGCAGGGCGTTGACCAGTTCCCGGTTGTTGGGGTTGATGGCATAGGATTTCTCGAAATAAGGCAAGGCTTCGCGGTAGATGGGATTGACCAGGTCGGCGAGGCGCTTGCCGTAGAGGCGGCTGTTCTGCCGTGTCTCCATCGCCTTGTTATAGAAATAGCGGCCCACGTTGAACAATCCGTTGGCATTGCTGTCGTTGAGCTCGATGCAGCGCTGGTAGTAAGGGAATGCCACATAGATGTCCTCCTTGCTCTCAACGACAAGGCCCTTGAGATTAAGCAACTCATCGTCATCGGGACTGGCTTCCAAAGCATCGTCGATCAAGTCGTTGGCGCCCGAGAAATCCTCACGAGCAAGGTAACTGTTGATGAGGATGCGGATGTACTGCGGGTCACTCGTGCCGAACTTGAGGAAGGCTTCCCATGCCAGATTGACCACCTCCTGCTCCTTACCCAAATCGTTGAGACAGATCAAGGCATAGTCATAGGCCTCCTTACGGTCATAGCCGGTTTTGCGTGCCAGTTCAAAGAGCCTGACGGCATCGAGGGTATCGGTTTTCTGCCAGGCGGCAATGCCCTGATAGTAGCGCACCTCGGCCACCATCGAGTCGGGTTTGTTCCAGCGCGGATCATCGTCTCGAGCCGCCATGACGCAGTAGTCCTCCCATGCCTGGTAAGCACCATTCCAGTCTTTTATATTATAGAGTTCGCTGCCCACTGTGCGGTAGTTGTCGTGATGGGCAAGCATGCGGTGGGCAATGTCCTTGCTGTATTTGGTTCTGGTCTTGGGGCGCTTGGTCTTCTTGTCGATGATTTTCTCACGCTTATTATCCAGGATGTAGATCGTGTCAAGTTTCAAGGCCGTCTGCGCGTAATCATAGGCATCCAGCAGGGTGTGCCCCATCGCATTGATGTCAATCTTCTTGCCCACGCGGCGGTTGTCCATGTACTTGTCATACTGCTCTATCTTGATCTGGTTAGCCAGCGCCCATGTCTCGGCGCGATTACGCGTCTCGTCGTGGAAGAGTGCAGGCTTGAACTTGTTAAATGCTTGTTCATAGGTGTTAACGGTCGTCGCCAGCCCGCTGATGGTCTTCTTGGCCTGGTCAACGAGCAGATGCTGTGCCGAAGCCGTAGCAGACAACGACAGTACCGCAACAAACGTGATTACAAACTTCTTTACCATTATTATCCTAATTAAAACCGCTGCAAAATTACTGCTTTTTCCTGTGCCGTGCAAACCTCATTGCTCCCTTATCAGCGTTTAACAACTGACTAGCAACAATTAGGCGGGCAGTGAAACATTGTCCACTGCCCGCCCTGGGTCGATTAATAGTTCCTTACTGCCAATTTATCTCGTCACACCCATGACCTCAAACTTGTAGAGAATGTCATCGAGGACGTTCTTAGCCTTGTTGTCATTGGGATTGGTGTTGAGCTCGATAGCCTTCTCCAGATAGGGAATAGCGGCATCATAGATGGGTTTGAGCTTGGGCACCAGTTCCTTGTTGGTGGCGTTGGGATTATCGTCGATAATCTTCTGAGCCTGCAGGTAGAGGCAACGGCCCACGTCAAAGAAGGCATTGGCATAGGTGGGATCGGTCTCGGTGGCCTTGCGATAGAAGGGCAGAGCAGCGTCCACACCATCCTTCAACTCGACAGTAAAGCCCTTGATGTCATGCAGGGTGGCATTGTTGGGATCACCCTTGAGAGCATTGTCGATGAAGTTGTTGGCCTTGTCATACTCGTTCTTGTCGAGCATACCCTGAACCATGTTGGCCAGTGCCGAAGTCTGGAAGTCAACGATGTTGTTGTCGGTGTAACCCAGCTTGCGGGCCTTGTCCAGGCTGTAGTAAGCATTCTCAAAGTCCTGCACCTGATACTGTGCATAACCCTGGTAGAAGCGTACCTCACTCAAGATACTGTCGGGAGCGGCAACGCCGTTCTTGATAGCGAAGGCCGAAGAAGCGATGTCAGCATACTTGCCGAATGCATCGGCAGCACCCTGCCAGTCGTTGGCCTGGAGGAAGATATTACCGGCATTGGCGATGTCACCCATGTGTGAAGTGAGAGCACCTACAATCTCCTTGCTGTATTTGGTCTTCACCTTCTTGCTACCGTCCTTGTTGAGCTTGGGCATACCATTCTTGTCCATCTCGACGATGGTGTCAAGAGTCAGAGCCTTCTGGTAGTAATCGAAGGCAGCACCAAGAGCGGCACTCATCATGTTGTCATCGACAGCCTGGCCAAGCGATTTAGCACCAAACATCGTATCATAGATACCAAATGCAGCCTTACCGGCAGTGTACCATGTGAGTACGTCGTTAGCACTCTCGGGGTTGGTCAAGGCAGGCTCAATCTGCTCCATCACTTCAAAAAGTGCTTGAGGGTTGCCAGAGGTAGCCTTCTTGGCCAGATCTTTCACGAGGCTCATCTGAGCCGATGCGCCGAACGCCATCATGATGGCTGCGGCGAAGAGAATCATCTTTTTCATTTTTATTAACAAATTAAGATAGTTTATAATGTTTATTCATTGTCGTTTTGTTGGTTCTCGGAGCTCTCGGAGGTCTCGGTGGCCTCGGAGTTCTCAGCGGTCTCGGAGATTTCCGAGGGGGCCTCGTTGAAGGCGTCGCGTACGCTTTCCTCGTCGGTGGTCTCGGGCTCGGTATCTACCTTGCAGACGCTTGCTATCTCGTCGTTCTTCTTCTCGAGGTTGATGAGCCTTACACCCTGAGTGGCGCGTCCCACGACACGCAGCGAGCTAACCCGTAGCCTGATGGCGATGCCGCTCTTGTTGATGATGACAAGGTCGTTATCGTCATTCACATTCTTGATTGCAATTAGCTTGCCAGTCTTGGGCGTGATGTTAATAGTTTTAACACCTTTACCGCCACGGTTGGTCACACGGTAGTCCTCGAGAGCACTGCGCTTGCCCATGCCCTGCTCCGAAACGACGAGCACGTCGTCGCGTGTGCCGGCACGCATGCAGATCATGCCGATGACCTCGTCACCCTCGGCAAGTGACATACCCTTGACACCGGTAGCGGTGCGGCCCATGGCGCGTACCTTGGTCTCGGCAAAGCGGATGGCATAACCACGACTGTTGGCCAGGATCACCTCGCTGTCGCCCTCGGTGAGGATAGCGCCCACGAGCTGATCGTCCTCAGCGATGTTGAGGGCGCGCACACCATTGGCGCGAGGTCTGCTATAAGCGCTCAGGCTCGTACGCTTAACAATGCCGTTCTTGGTGGCAAAGACAATATAATGTGACTGGTTGTACTCGGGATCGGTGAGTGCCGTTGCACGGACAAATGCCATGATACGGTTCTCGGCATCCAGGTTGAGCAGATTCTGGATAGCACGTCCCTTGCTGTTCTTGGTGCCCTCGGGAATTTCAAACACACGCAGCCAGAAGCAGCGTCCCGTAGCGGTGAAGAACAACATATAATTGTGGTTGGTAGCTTCATAGACATACTCGATGAAGTCCTCATCGCGCGTGTCACTGCCCTTGGCGCCCACGCCGCCACGTGCCTGTGCACGGTACTCCTTGAGCGGGGTGCGCTTGATATAACCGAAGTGGGAGATGGTGATGATCATCGGGTCATCGCTGTAGAAGTCCTCAGCATTCATCTCCTCGCTGGAATAAACAATCTGGGTGCGGCGCTCGTCGCCGAACTTCTCCTTGACTTCGATCAGTTCCTCCTCAATGACCTTGCGGCACTCGGCGGGATCGTCGAGGATAGCCTGCAGGTGCTCGATGGTCTTGCGCACCTCGGCCAACTCGTTGTGGAGCTTCTCCTGCTCCAGTCCGGTGAGCTGACGCAGACGCATCTCGACGATGGCACGGGCTTGAACCTCGGTGAGGCTAAAGCGCTCGCACAAGCGCTGGATGGCGTGCTCGGTCGAGTCACTGCTCTTGATGATGGCAATCACCTCATCGATATTGTCGCTGGCAATGATAAGTCCCTCGAGGATGTGTGCACGCTCCTGAGCCTTCTTGAGGTCGTAGCGGGTGCGGCGGATAACCACCTCGTGGCGGTGCTCCAGGAAGTAGTGGAGCAACTGCTTGAGGTTAAGCAGCATGGGGCGTCCGTTGACCAGACACACGTTGTTGACGCTGAAGGACGACTGCAGCTCGGTCATCTTGTAGAGCTTGTTTAGCAGCACGTTGGGGTTGAAGTCCTTCTTCACGTCGATGACGATGCGCATACCATGGCGGTCGCTCTCGTCGTTGATGTCGGCAATGCCCTCTATCTTCTTCTCCTCGACCAGACGGGCGATGTTCTCGATGAGGTCCTTCTTGTTGACGTTGTAGGGAATCTCGTTGACGACAATGCGCTCATGGTTGTGCTCGGTCTCAATCTCAGCCTTGGCGCGCACTACAATGCGTCCGCGGCCGGTCTCGAAGGCGTCTCTCACGCCCTGATAGCCGTAGATGATGCCACCCGTGGGGAAGTCGGGAGCCTTGATGTAGTTCATCAGGTCGCTCACTTCCATCTCGGGGTCCTCGAGCAGAGCCAGGCAGGCGTCGATACACTCGCCCAGGTTGTGGGGAGCCATGTTAGTCGCCATACCTACTGCGATACCCGTAGCACCGTTCACCAGCAAGTTGGGGATGCGGGTGGGCAGCACTGCAGGCTCCTCGAGCGTGTTGTCGAAGTTGGGTACAAAGTCCACGGTGTCCTTGTCCATGTCCTCCATCATGCTCTCGCCCATCTTGTCGAGACGCACCTCGGTGTAACGCATGGCAGCGGGGCTGTCACCATCGACCGAGCCGAAGTTACCCTGGCCGTCGACCAGCGGATAACGCATGGCCCAATCCTGAGCCAGACGAACCATAGCAAGGTAAACCGAAGAATCGCCGTGGGGGTGATACTTACCAAGCACGTCACCCACGATACGTGCCGATTTCTTGTAGGGGGCATTGGAGTAGTTGCGCAACTTGTCCATGCCGTAGAGTACCCTGCGGTGCACTGGCTTGAAGCCGTCGCGCACATCGGGTAGCGCACGAGAAACGATGACCGACATCGAGTAATCGATGTAACTGGTCTTCATTTCGTTCTCAATGTTGATCTCTAGAATTCGATCGTTGTCCATTATTATTTGTACTTTTAAATCTGTCCGGGACACCGCACTGCAGGCTCACAATCAGCCCCAGGCTAGCACGAGTGCCACGATATTAGGTTTAACTTACAAATTTACGCACATTTTTTCAATCAACAATTCGTTTTGCGCCACTTTTTGACTAGTGATACCCGAAAATGTTTAAAACAGCCATGATTTTTCTCCAAAGAGCCCTTTTTGTCCCGTGAAATCAGTAATTTTGTACTTGATTTTGCCACAAACAAAAGAAGATGAGAGATTTCGCAGCCATTGATTTTGAGACGGCCAACCGCCAGCTCACCAGCGTGTGCTCGGTGGGCGTAGTCGTCGTGCGCGACGGCCAGGTGGTGGACACATTCTACTCCTTGATTCAACCAGAGCCCAACTACTACAGCTACTGGTGCCAGCGAGTCCATGGCTTGGGCCATGAGGACACCGATGATGCTCCCGTGTTCCCCGACGTGTGGGCGCAGATAGAACCGCTCATCGAGGGGCTGCCCCTGGTGGCCCACAACAAGGCATTCGACGAGAGCTGCCTCAAGGCCGTTTTCCGCTGTTACCAGATGGACTATCCCGACTACGATTTCTACTGCACCTGCCTTGCCTCCAGACGTCAGCTCAAGCAGTTGCCCAACCATCAGTTGCAGACTGTCGCCGCCTACTGCGGCCACTACATGACCAACCACCATAATGCCCTCGCCGATGCCGAGGCATGTGCCATCATCGCCCTGCAACTGCTGTAGCAGCAGGCCGGAACCCGGATTCAAAAAAAACAACAATGAATCGGGGGTGAACCTGCAGCCGCTAGGTCCACCCCCGAAAACGATTTTCTTGACTTGAGTTATTGAGTCAGGCTGGCAGTAATTGCCTGAACTTCACGTGAGAAATCTTTTTCAATCGACATGCGCTGCTCAATCTGGATGCAGGCATGGAGCACCGTGGCATGGGTACGGTCGAGCTTGGCACCGATGCTCGGCGACGACATCTGGGCCTCTTTCTTGGCCAGGTACATCACTAGCTGGCGGGCGTCGCTGATCTCGCGTTTGCGCGACTTGCCGTAGATGAGTTCGGTGGGCAGGTTGTAATGGTCGGCAACGGTCTCGGCGATCAACTCGAAGGTCACCTGCTTGGGGGTCACCTTGACGGTGTTGCCAATGACGCTGCGTGCCAAGTCGATGGTGATATCCTGACCCAGCATCGTGGCGTGTGCCAATAGCGCTACCATGACGCCCTCGAGCTCACGCACGCTGTCGGTGACGTTGTTAGCAATAAAGTCGAGGACCTCATCGCTGATTTTCAATCCATCCTGTGCCGCCTTCATGGCAAGGAACTTGCGGCGCAGTTCAAAGTCGGGCTTCTCCAGCTCCACCGTCATACCCCACTTGAAGCGGGAAATCAGCCTGGGCTCCATACCGTCGAGCTCACTCGGACGGCAATCACTGGACATCACCAACTGGCGCTGGTGCTGATGCAGGTGATTGAAAATGTGGAAGAAGGTATTCTGGGTTTTCTCCTTTCCTGCCAGGAACTGGATATCGTCGAGCAAGAGCACGTCGATGCTCTGGTAGAAATTGATGAAGTCGTTGATCTTCTTCTGATACACGGCAGTCGTGTACTGGCTTTCAAAGACTCTGGCGGTCACATAGAGCACCCTCATGCGGGGATTTTCCTCCTTGAGCCTGATGCCGATGGCCTGCAAGAGGTGCGTCTTGCCCACTCCAGTCGAGCCAAAGACAAACAGGGGGTTATAGGTTTTCACATCGGGATGCTCAGCAATAGCCTGGCCGATGCTCAGAGCAAGCTTGTTGCTCATGCTGCTGCAGTAGTTCTCGAAGGTATATTTAGGGTTAAGCTGCGGGTCGATGTCATCCACGATGTCGTCGTGCTCAAACGGGTTGGCGACACGGGGCTTGTTGATCTTGATGCCCTGCTTGAACTTAGCGCTCGAGTTGTCCTCGGCTTGCTCCACAGCGCTGGCGTCATCACTGCCTACTACATTATATTTATAAATGAGCTTGACATTGGCGCCGAACACTTTTTTCAAGGCAGCCGAGAGGATATTGATATAGCGTCCCTCGATCTGCTCCACAAAGAACTGCGAGGGGACTTTGAGCGTCACACGGTTGTTTTCCTGGTCGAAGTCAACTGCAACAATGGGAGCAAACCAAACATCGAATTGTTCGGCCGGCAGGTTAGCCTTGATGACGTCAAGGCAACGGTTCCACTGTTGTGCAACGTTAAACATTTTCTTATATTTTACTTAGTAACGGTTGGTTTGTTAGGTGCTTTTTAGCAGTACAAATTTCGGCCAATATTTTCTTTAAAAAAAATGGTCAAAAAATTTGCAAATTTCATTTCAAGTGTAATATTGGTGAAAAACAAAGGGTTACGGCACCATTATCTTTTTTTTACATTTTTAGGCAATAATTCTTATTCAAAGGACTAAAAATCAGTCATTTATGGATTATGCAGGATTTAGCTATTTCGTTTAGCAAACTCGCAAATGGCTGTTATTTCAAGGGTTTGATTTTGCAAATCCCGAAAACCATAATTTTCAAAAAAATCTCTATTTGGACTCAATCCAAATAGAGATTTTTGGCCTTTTCAAACGGGAGAAAAAAGCCTCCCAGATTGATATTTCCTAGTTATATCTAGACGTATCAACATTTTAGAATACTTTGATATTGATATAACGCTTGGGATGTGCCTTGATGTCGGTCAGGAGCGAGTCGAGACTGGCGATGGCGTGGTTGGCGTTGTCATACAGCTCGCGGTCGTTCATCACCTTGCCCAAGGTCGAGTTTTTATCGTTCAACTGCTCACTCAAGGTCTGCAGATTGGCCAGCGTGGTGTTGAGTTTGGTCATCGAGTCGTCGAGGGGCAACTGCTTGAGCGAGGCCGTCAAGTCGGTGATATCACTCGAGGCACCCGTTAGGTTGGTAGTGATGCCATTGACGTTATTCATCACGCCGGGGATGCTGCGGTTCAGGTTGTTCATGAGCACCGTGAGCTGTTGTGCGCTGAGCTGCAGTTGGCGTGTAATAGCATCGAGACGCGCCAACGATGCCGCCAGAGCGGGGTCAGCGGTCAGTCCATTCACGTTGCCCAGGATAGAGTCCACCTTGGGGAGCATGCCGCTGACCATGGGCAGGACATTATCGGTCACGTGGTCCATCAGGCCGGGGACATCGGTGGTGGGGATATAGCTACCCGTCTTCATGGCCGGGCCTTTACCTAGATTGAGCACAAACGATGCACCGCCCATCAATCCTGTGACCATGTTCAGCGAACTGCCCTCAGGCACGGTCAACTCCTTATCAAAGGACAGCATAACGGTGATCTTGTTCTTGCTGTAGTCGTAGTTGATTTCCCGCACTTGTCCCACCTGGAAGCCATTGACGGTGACAGGGGCTGCCTGGAGCAGTCCATCAGAGCTATCCAACTCAGTATAGAAGCGGTTAGCAGGCGTCAACAGGTTGACGCCCTTCAGGTAGTTGATGCCCCAATACAACAATGCCAGGCCCACAAGCACGGTGAGCGCTATCTTGACGTTCTTAGTTAAAAACTTCATCTTTCTCGATTTAAGAGTTACTTGGTTACAAACGGCAAAATTACACATTTGTTATTGAATAACTGCCATTTTAAGTCATTTTTGCACTCTTTTTGTGTTTTTACACCGACGCGCGAGGCTTGTTTTTTCGCTAAAGACAGGCTGTGACCGCATCACTTATCATCACAAATCGGTGCAAAAACACTATTAAAAACAAAAAAAGACTACTATTTTCAAGAAAAGTGTTACCTTTGTGGCCTATTATCACCTCTTATCCAATTCAACGTCATGAAATCTCCACTAGCATACAAGCACCTGTACGGTTTGATCGGCTATCCGCTGGTACACTCTTTCTCGATGGACTTCTTTAACCAGAAGTTTATGTCTGAGGACATCGATGCCCAATACCTCAACTTCGAAATTGAGGACCTGGGGCTGCTGATGGAAATCATCGCCGAGTATCCCAACCTGAACGGTCTCAACGTGACAGCACCCTTCAAGGTCGACGTCATTCCTTACCTGGACTCTCTAGATGAGGACGCGCGCGCTGTGGGTGCCGTCAACGTCATCCGTTTCATCCGCGACGGAGAAAACGGGCCACTGATGGAATTGCGCGGTTACAACAGTGACGTGGGTGGATTTGACAAGACGCTTGACAGTCTGCTCGACAAGGAACATGACACTGCTGCCATGGTGCTGGGAACAGGAGGAGCAGCCAGGGCTGTCACCACTGCCCTGGAACGCCGTGGTATCAAGGTCCAACTCGTGTCGAGGCGCAAGACCGAACACACCGTGGTCTATGAGGAAATCACGCGAGCCATGGTAGCTGCCCACCCGCTCATCATCAACGCTACCCCGTTGGGCAAGTATCCCGACGATGACCAGTGCCCCGACTTCCCCTACCGCTTCCTCACCGCCGAACACACTTGTTACGACTTGATCTATAATCCCGAGGAAACCCTGTTCATGAAGCATGCCGCACAACAGGGTGCGCGCACCAAGAACGGCCTCGAGATGCTCCTGCTGCAGGCCTTTGACTCCTACGAGATCTGGAATCTCAAGGATTAATCTCTCCCATCAAGGGGCTAAAACCATAAACTCATCATAAAGTGAAACGCATCCCTGCCGCACGCATTCTGGTGCCCTTTGCCTTGGGCATCGTCGTGCAGCAATGGATTGACTACTGGTGGATTCCACTGTCACTGATCGCCATTGCCGTGGGATGGTATGCATGGGGCGTATCCCAGTCGAAAACCCCGACGGGGCGATTGAAATGGCGCACGCGGTTCATCATGCCGTTGGTCTTGACGGCGCTGTCGCTAGGGTGGCTGGATGCTATCATCCACGAGCCACCACGCCTAGCTGAGGACATGCGCAGTGGACGGGGGCTCGTTGGACGGGTAGCAAACCTTGACTATACCGATTTCTCGATGCGCCTGGCAATTGACGTGCTGGACAAAGAGTTGCCGCCGTGCAGGGTTCTTGTATCGACCCGTGGGTGCGATTACGCCATGCAAGCCGGGGACCTCGTCGCATGGCCAGCCCACCTGAGCGAGGTGGACAACCTGGGCAATCCCGAGCAGATGGACTACGCCGGCTATTTACTTGACAGCAAGGGAATCCGTTATCAACAGCACTTGCCGTTGAGCAAACTGAAAAAAGTTGGGCACTCACCCACCCTGATGACCCGCATGGCGAGCGTGCGGCGTTCCCTGCGGCTGATGGTGTATAACTCCCGCTTGTCATCGCAGGCCCAACACTTTACCGTTGCGTTGTTGCTAGGTGACAGCCATGCCATTGACCAGAGTACGCGCCAGGAATTTTCGGCTGCAGGTGTCGCACATGTGCTGGCCTTGAGCGGACTGCATGTGGGCATCATCGCTGTCATCATCTGGTGGTTGCTATTCCCGCTCGACTATCTGCGCCTCAAGAAACTGCGGTTAGGACTGTCGCTGGCCGCCATCGTGCTATTTGCAGCATTCACAGGCATGTCACCCAGTGTGTTGCGCGCTACAGTGATGATTGGCTTTGTATTCGCTTCGCTGGTGTTCTACAGGCGTTCGGTATCGCTTAACGCGCTGGCCATGGCAGCACTTGTCATCCTCGTGTTCACACCCGCAGCACTGCGCAGTGTGGGATTCCAACTAAGTTTCATCACCGTGGGAGCGATATTGCTGTTCGCCCGTGTGCCACAAGCCATCGAGAGCCGTCACCGATGGGTAAACTACCTCACTTCGACAGTCATCACCTCCCTGGTTGCCATGCTGGCCACCGTAGCACTGACCGCCCACTACTTCCATGTGGTTTCATTCATGTCGGTGCTGGCCAACCTGCTTATTCTTCCCGTGCTACCCATCCTGATGGTGCTTGGCACATTGTTCCTGCTGGTAACAGCTGCCGGTCAGCAATGGCAAGCACTGGACTGGTGCATCGATACACTGTGCCGCTATATCAACTGGGCCACAGGTGCGGTCAATGCCGTGCCAGGATCACACATCGCAGGGGTATATGTGAGCACAGTGGGCGTCGTGGCCTATTTTGCAGTGCTCATATTCCTCATCCTGTGGCTATACTGTAAAGAAAGGCGCTACCTGCTTGCGGCAGGCTGCGCCCTTATCCTGATGCTGGGGCACTCGCTATGGCTAGACCTGCGCACGCCGCGCCGGGGGGCCATCGTGTTCAACTCATTTACCTCGACTCCCGTGTTGTATTATGAGAACGGCAAGGGTTATGTGTGGGTGCCCGATGATGATAAACCCGACTCGGCGGCCTTCACCCGCTACTATGCCGGACTGCTGGCGCGCTACAGAATTGACACGGTGCGTTTCATCACCGATGGCGACACCCTGCGGATGGATAACGCACTCATCAAGCCTCCCATCGCTCACCTGATGGGCCATCGCATGGTTGCCGTAGGCAGGGGAAAATGGAAACACGCTACAGCCGAGAGTCCACTCACGGTGGACGACATCATAGTCACCAAACGATTTCACGGCACCGCTGTCAACTTGCTGAAATGCTATGATTTCGACCGACTCATCCTTTCTGGCGCCCACTACGAGACGTTATCTCTCAAGCAGGAATGCGATTCCCTGCACATACCCTACCACGACCTCTCATCACAAGGAGCACTGGAAATCCGCTAATTACACCTGCCCGCTCAAGGTAAAATTGGATTTCTTTGCCACACGATGGGCATCATCCCGAAAAAAACCGTAAATTTGTGGGCATCAACTGAAACCAAATTCAACATTCGCACCACAATGATAAAAAGAGCATTACTCATCATGACACTGGTCCTGGCAACGGCTATCGCTGCCATGGCCGCCACTGTCGAGCAGTTGCGCACACCCGACTTGAGCGGATTGCAAGTGAGCCAGCAAGAAAAAGAAGCATTGGCGTTCCTGTATGCCAACATGCCACTGGCCGACATCACCGACTATAGCCTTGAGTTCCATCTCGAAAACGTGCGTGCCACGTTAGAAGCCCGTGAGCAGATGCCCTGGGGTTCACGTGTGCCCGACCTGCTGTTCCGTCACTTTGTGCTGCCCCTGCGCGTCAACAACGAGGCGCTGGACATGTCGCGTCCTGTCTTTTTCAAGGAACTGAAGGAGCGTGTCAAGGGCCTGAGCATGGAGGAAGCCATCCTCGAGGTCAACCACTGGTGCCATGAACACGTCACCTACCAGCCCAGTGATGCCCGCACCCTGTCACCCCTGGCCTGCCTCAATAGCGGCACAGGGCGATGTGGCGAGGAGTCCACGCTGACGGTGGCTGCCCTGCGTTCGGTGGGCATTCCTGCCAGGCAGGTCTATACCCCGCGCTGGGCCCATACCGACGATAACCACGCATGGGTAGAGGCTTGGGCTAACGGAAAGTGGCATTTTATGGGAGCATGTGAGCCCGAAGCCGTTTTGGACCTAGGGTGGTTCAATGCCCCGGCATCGAGAGCGATGTTGATGCACACTAGAGTGTTCGGCAGTGACTACAACGGCCCTGAGGAAGTGATGCAACGCACCCGCAACTTCACCGAGGTCAACCTCATCGGCAACTATGCTGCCACCGCCACCGCACGGGTCCAAGTGATCGACCGCAAGGGACAACCCGTTGAGGGTGCCCGCGTGGAATTCCGCATCTATAATTATGGTGAGTTCTACCCCGCTGCCACCAAGTACACCGACAGCAAAGGCCGTGCAACACTCACGTCGGGCAAGGGCGACCTGCTCGTGTGGGCAAGCAAAGACGGATGGTATGGCTACAATAAGGTCACGCCTGGCAAAGACGACCTGGTGGACATCACCCTCACCCGCAGCAATTCCCGCAAGAGTGGTCCCACCTACGAGACCTTTGATATCGTACCGCCCGTCGAGAAAGCCGTCATCCCCCGCGTGAGCGCAGAGAAGGCCGCTACCAACAAGCAGCGCCTGGCCAGCGAGGACTCCATCCGCAAGGCCCGTCAGGCCGACAACCTCAATGCTGAGCGCGCCCATGAACTCAGCCCCGCTGCAGCCGACTATCTAGTCAAAGCACGCAGCAATTGGAAGACCCTCATGGAATTCATCAACCGCCACAGCGACAATATGGACCGCGTGATAGGCGTGTTAAAGGGATTGAACGACAAGGACATGCGCGACGTGCCACTGACGATTCTCGAGGATGCCTATACCGCCCGCAGCAGCCAATTGGCGCAGCGCGTGGAACTGGAAATGATTACCTCACCGTTCAAGGTGGCCTTACAAGACGCTTTTGATCAAGCCACTGCCGACCAATACCGTGCCAACCCCTCACTGCTGGTGGCCTGGGTAAGGGACAATATCGCCATCCATCCCGAGGAGAATGCCCTGCACATTGCCCAGACACCGATGGGCGTGTGGCGCTCCCGCGTGGCTGACCCGCGTGGACGTGACATCTTCTTTGTAGATTTGGCCCGTTCGCTTGACATCGAGTCACAGATAGACCCCGTGACCGGTAAGGTACAATATCGCCAGGGCGACCAGTGGCAAGACGTAGATTTTGAGGCCGTTGAACAACAGAATGCCCAGACCGGTATCCTCAAACTGCGCTATACCCCTACCCCCGTGCTCGACGACCCGCAATACTACCACCACTTCACCCTGTCACGCATCCTTGACGACGGCACAACGCAGTTGCTGAACTATGACGAGGGTGATTCGGGTCTGGAGCAAGGCTCATCATGGAGCAACACTTTTGAGAAAGGCACCACCCTTGATGCCGGCACCTATATGCTCACCAGCGGCACCCGTGCCGCCAGCGGTAAGGTGCTTGTGTCCAACCGCATTTTCCAAGTCATTCCCGGCGAAACCACGACCATCAACCTGTCGATGCGGCAGAGCGACGACATCGTGGCAGTCATCGGCAACTTCAACTCCGAGTCCAAGTTCCGCCTGCTCGACGGCAACCTGCAACCTATTGCCGGCGATGACGTGAGCATTCTGTCCCAGACAGGTCGCGGTTACTTTGTCGTGGGCGTGCTGGGCGTAGGGCAAGAGCCCACCAACCATGCCATGCGCGACATTGCCCAGATGAGCGATGCGCTCAACAAGTGGGGCCGTCCGCTGGTACTGTTGTTCGAGAACGAGCAGGAGGCACAGCATTATCGTCAGGAGAACTTCGGCACCCTGCCTCGAAACATCATCTACGGCATCGACCGTGACGGCAGCATCCGTCAGCAAATCGTGAAAGAGATGAAACTCCAGAGCGAGACGCAACTGCCCGTATTTGTCCTTGCAGACACCTTCAACCGTGTGCTGTTCTGCTCTCAAGGTTACACCATCGGCTTGGGCGAGCAGCTCAACCGTGTCATCAATAATCTGGAGAAATAGTCATCAGTCAATTCTATAATATAAGTGATGAAAGACCTGGTTGACCACTTGCGAGATTGCCACGAATTGACGCCCGAGCAGTATCGTGCGTTGCTCACTATGCGCAATCGGCAGGATGTCGACTACTTGATGCAACAGGCCCGCGAGGTGTCACAGCAGCATTTCGGTAAAGGGATTTATGTGCGAGGGCTTATTGAACTCTCCAACGCATGCCGCAACAACTGCCTATACTGCGGTATCCGCCGCAGCAACCGCCATGTGGCCCGTTACACGCTCTCGCGTGAACAGGTATTGGCTTGCTGCCAGCAGGGATATGAACTCGGTTTCCGCACCTTTGTGCTGCAGGGCGGCGAATGGGGCGAGGAACAGTCGCAGTGGATTGCCCAACTGATAGGTGAAATCAGGCAACGGTGGAGTGATTGTGCCATCACTCTGTCGCTGGGAGAACACCCGCGCGAGACCTACGCCCTGTGGCGCGAGGCAGGTGCCGACCGCTACCTGTTGCGTCACGAGACACACAGTCAGCGGCATTACAGCCTGTTGCACCCGGCTGAGATGTCCCATGCCCACCGTCTGCAATGCCTAGAATGGCTCAAGGAACTGGGTTATCAAGTGGGCACCGGCATCATGGTCGGTTCCCCGTTCCAAACCATCGGCAACATCGTTGAGGACATTGAGTTCCTGGTGGATTTCAAGCCCCACATGATCGGTATCGGGCCGTTCATCCCGCAGCACGACACGCCACTGGGCCGTTTCCCGGCCGGCAGCGTGGACTTGACGGCACGGCTGTATGCCATCCTGCGCCTTGCCCTGCCCCATGCACTGATACCCTCAACCACGGCTATGGCCACGCTGGCAACCGACGGGCGCTTGCGCGGTATTCTTGCAGGAGCCAATGTGGTGATGCCCAACCTGTCACCGACCGACACCAGAAAGCAGTATGCCTTGTATGACAACAAAGCCTCGCTCGGGGCCGAGTCGGCCCAAGGGTTGAAGGCCTTGGCAACAGAACTCGCCACAATCGGCTATCACATCGACTGGTCGCGTGGTGACGCACCCCGCTGAACTCGCTAAATCTGTGAATTGAACATAAAGAAGGGGCACCCCGTAGCGGGATGCCCCTTCTCTGTTCAGGTCAAATGATTGACTCGTTTCTTACTGGAGCGTGCCGTCCTGGGCAGCCTTGATCATGTCCTCGTTAGCGGTGATGTAGATCTCAACGCGACGGTTCTGAGCACGGCCGGCCTCGGTGTCATTGCTGGCAACGGGATAGTCATAAGCCAGACCACGGCTGGTGAGACGTCCCTTAGGCACACCTGCATTGGTGAGGTAGTTCATAACCTCGGTAGCGCGGGCGTTGGAAACCTTCTCGTTAGCAGCACGGGTACCTACGTTATCGGTGTGGCCGTAAATCTGCACATCGGTCTGGGGGTTGTTGAGCAGCGAGGTGGCAAACTTGTTCAGCGAAGCCTTGGCATCGTTACCCAGCTTGGAGCTGTTGAAACCGAAGAGGATACCGTTGTCAAAGGTCACCTTGATGCCCTCGAAGCCGTTCACGTCGGTCACGGTGTCAACCTGTGCGCCAGCGATCTGAGCGAGCTCGCGAGCCTGCTTGTCCATCTTCTTGCCGATGAGCGTACCAGCAACACCACCAGCAACAGCACCAATAGCACCGCCGATGGCAGCACCCTTGCCCTTGCCGATGAGCGCACCGATACCTGCACCGATAGCAGCGCCGCCGCCACCACCGATGAGACCACCCTTAGTGGCATTGTTCATTGAACCACAGCCCGAAACACCGAGCATCAGTAAGGCACTCAATAATAAGCATAAAGTCTTTTTCATTTTTCAGTAGTTTATTAAATGAATAATGCGAATTGTCATTACAAACGGCAAATTTAGTAAACTTTTTTATAAACGCCACTTTTTTAGACTAAAAAATCGGTTTCACGTTTAAAATGGCCACCAAATTGCTATTTTCAGCATTTTTCTATATGAATCTCATCAAGAACTCCCCGACAGGCAACCTATCAAAACAACAACCAACAACCATAGGCACATACAGTGCCGTTGTGGTTGTTGATTGTCGTTACTGTTGCATCAGTTCAACAAGTGTCAACGCTTGTTGGTGATGGGGCGCAGGTTGCGTTCCTTCAAGTCACCGGAGCGATAAGCATCGAGCAGTTCCTTGAGGTCCTCGATCTGGGACTTGAGCTCGGTGCCGATGTCGGTATCGTTCACAAGGATTCGTTGATGGGTGTGCTCGACAATGCTGCGCGTGGACTTGATGTCCTGGCCGAGTCTCACGGCTTCGTCAATCGATGAGAACGGCTCATGCTGAACGAGTTCAAATCCTTGGGAGTGATAAACCAGCGTATAGCCGGCGATACCGGTCTCGGGCTGATAAGCCTTGGAGAAGCCACCATCAATCACCATGAGTTTACCACCGGCCTTGATGGGATTCTCACCCTTGATAGTCTTGACAGGCACATGACCGTTGATGATGTGGCGGTGCTTGCCGACAACACCAAACTCATCCAGGATAGCGTCAACCACCTCGGGGTTGTCACGCATCGTGTAATAAGCGCCCTTAATCTCCTTGTGGGTTTCCTTATCGGCAATGAAGTAGCGTTCAAAGGTAGCCATCTTGCTCTTGTCAAATGCGGGTGAATCGGGACCGCACCACAGGTACCACAAGTAGTCAAGCGCAAAGGCACGTTCCTCGGGATCCTCGCATCCGAAGTAAGCCGAACGGATAAGGGTGCCAGCGCGCTTCAGCAAGGCCTTGCCATGGAACTTCTCGCCACGGATAGCCACATCCTTCAGCGTACCGTCCTCGTTCAGGGGGATGGAGGCATGATAGAGCAGGTTGCCGTTGGTAATCGTGTACAGACAGCCGTTGCGGAAGAGGCACTTCATGTGCTTGCGCAGTTTCTCGCTCTCGGTGAACGACTGGTGGAGCTTCATTACGATAGACTCTTCCTCGGGAGTCAGTTTGAAAGGATGTTTGGGATCTACCGTCGGGAAATTGGTGTCGAGCAATTCATATTCTTTGCCCTTGATCTTGATTACACCCTTCTTCAGGTCCATCTTGTCCAGCAAGAGACGGTCCTTCATGTCAAAGTCTGGACGACGCTTGATGGCAGCCGCCTCGAGTTTGAACTGGATGATGCTGATGGCCTTGTGCATCTGGGCCACGAGCTGTGCTGTGCGGGCACGCTCGGGATCATTGGCGCTACCGTCCTTGGGCAGGAAGCGCTCACAGGGGTCGTTGGCATAGGTATCCATAGCAAAAGTGGCCAGCGGCAGCAGGTTGATGCCATAGCCGTCTTCGAGCACGCCGTGGTTGCCATAGCGCAGGGCGATGCGCAGCACGTTGGCAATGCTGCAATCATTACCGGCTGCTGCACCCATCCACAGGATGTCATGGTTTCCCCACTGAATGTCAAAGTTGTGGTAATTGCACAGGATATCCATGATTTTATCAGGACTAGGACCACGATCATAGACGTCGCCCAAGAGGTGCAGCATATCGATGGTCAACTGCTGAATCAAGTTGCACATGGCGATGATGAATTCATCGACACGATTAGTCGAGATGATGGTCTTGATAATCACATCGACATAAGCCTGCTTATTCGGGTCGCTGCTGTGCTCGTGCAAAAGCTCCTGGATGATATAGGAGAAGTCCTCGGGCAGGGCCTTGTGAACCTTGGAACGGCTGTATTTGGACGAAACGTGGCGGCAGACTCTCACCAATCGGTTGATGGTGATAAAGTACCAGTCGTCCAAATCTTCCTTGTCGGTAATCTCATCTTTCACCAATTCCAATTTCTCGGCAGGATAATAAATGAGGGTACACAGGTCCTTCTGCTCACGGGCGCTGAGAGAGTCATTGAAGATTGTGTTCACCTTACGTTTAATCCTACCGCTGGCATTGCGGAGCACGTGCTGGAATGCGAGGTACTCGCCATGCAGGTCGGCCAGGAAGTGCTCGGTGCCCTTGGGCAGGTTCAAGATGGCCTCGAGATTGATGATCTCGGTACTGGCTGTTGCCACATTAGGGAAACTGCGTGAAAGCAGTTTCAAGAAATAGAGGTCGCGTTTTCTTTCTTCGGGTTTCATAGTTATTGCTATAGCTTTTAAGTTTAAGGTATTATGATATCATTATAGTTGACTCCCATAAATTACCGACCTCGAGAACAAGTGGTTGCACCTATTTTCATCACTCAATAACTGATAGAAGTCACTCATATTACTTCTATATAACGCAAATTGTTAATAAATATTATTTGAGCAGGGAGATTCTCACTTTTTTGCCCTTGATTTTGGCCGCCTGGAGGCGTTTAAGCACTTCCTGGGCCAACTTCCTCGGCACGGCAGCGAGGGCATAGTGGTCACGCACATCGATGTGACCGACGTCACCGGCTTCTACACCGCCAACGGCAACGATGAAGCCCAGAATGTCGCCACGCGAGAGTTTCTCCTTCTTACCCGCCTGGAAATAAAGAGTCGCCATCGGTGCCCGCGGCATTGCAGCGGCAGGGTTCAGCGGCATTTCCTCATCAATTACCACCCAGTCGGGCAGCGGCTCGGCGGGAGCGGTGATGACGTAGGCATTTCCCCGTGCATCGACACGGGCAGTGCGGCCATTGCGGTGAATGTAGGCCTGCTCGCTCACGGGCAGATGATAGTGGATGATGTGCTCGACCGTATCGATGTCCAAGCCACGGGCGGCGAGGTCGGTAGCGACGAGCACAGTGACACTGCCATTGTTAAGCATCGCCACGGCACGCTCACGGTCCTGTTGCTCTTGGGCCCCATGATAAATGCCTGCGTCAATGCGGTTTTTGGTCAAATACTGATGGATGCGCTCCACGCTCTCACGGTAGTTGGCAAACACGATGGTCTTGCCGCCATCAAGGCTCAGCAAGAGCCGGAGCAGGGTATCGAGCTTGTCCTTGCTGTCGGCCACCACTTGCCGTACAGCGATGCGCTCGGCAGGCTGGTCATCGACATCAAGTACATTGAGGGTGACGGGATTGTGCAGACGCACATATTCGGGCACAGGGTACAGTACAGTGGCCGAGGCAAGGATGCGGCGGTTGAGACGCGGCATCTTCTTCAACAACTGGCGCATTTCGTCCTCAAAACCCAGTTCCAGTGACTTGTCCATCTCATCGAGCACAAGCAGGCGTGCGCCGCTCAGGTCGATGTGCCCCCGCCGCTGGTGGTCCAGCAGACGTCCAGGCGTGGCCACGATGACATCAGGGGTGACAGCGAGGGAAGCCCTCTCGTCAGCGACGGCATGACCACCATAACAGGGCGTCACCTTATAGCCCGTAGCGAGGGTTCGCAGGACCTCGGCGGTCTGCATCACCAATTCGCGCGAAGGGGCCAATATCACAGCCTGCAGCTGCTGCATGGGCGGCTTGAGGGCCTGCAGGATACACAGGGCAAAAGCCAGCGTCTTGCCCGTGCCTGTAGGTGAATAGAGAATGAGGTCTCCCCCACCCGCTTTCCATGCGTCAAGAGCCTGGCGTTGCATGTCGTTGAGGGCATCGATGCCCATGCGCTCTTTCACAAGCGGCAAAATATCTTTCTCTTTCATCACGAGATAACCAATGATGCCACAAAATTAGTTAATAAAGTCGGGTCGAGGAATCAAACCAATGACTTTTTAGTATTTTTGTCCCCAAAATTTATCTACAGATATGGCAAAATTCTTTATTGTGGCTCTCAGCGTGATGCTGCTCATGCAAGGTTATGTGGCATGGCACGTGTGGCGCGTGTTGCCATTCTCCACTCCCATCAAGGTTGTCATCATGGTGCTCATGCTGCTGGCACTCGCCTGCATGGTGATGCAGTTCAAGAGCGACAGCCTGCCATTGGGCATGGCCACAGCGATGTATGAAATCGGCAACTCATGGCTCATCATCATGTTTTACCTGCTGATGGTCTTCCTCGTGCTTGACATCGGGCGTGCCGTGCATCTGGTGCCTGCCTCATGGCTTCATGCCAATGCCATAACGTCGATAGCGCTGACCGGCGTGATGCTCGTCACCTTCATCGGCGGCAACATCCACTACCACAACAAGCAACGCCAAGAGATTACGCTCACCACCGACAAGCACCTGGAACGCCCATTGAAGATTGTCATGCTCAGTGACATGCATGCCGGGTTCCACAACCGCCGTGCCGAAGTGGGGCGCTGGGTGGACATGATCAATCGAGAACAGGCCGACCTCATCCTCATCGCCGGCGACATGATTGACGGCAATGTGCGTCCCCTGCTGGCCGAGGGCACCGCCGAGGAACTGCAACGCCTGAACGCCCCCACCTTTGCCTGCCTGGGCAATCATGAATACATCACCGGTATCAACAAGTCGCTGAGCCTGCTCGAGAAAACGGGAATCCACATCCTGCGCGACGCAGCCATCGACGTTGACGGTGTGACCATCGTGGGCCGCGATGACCGCAGCAACTTCACCCGCAAGAGCGTCAAGCAACTGATGCAGGGAGTCACCAGTGACAATTACATCATCCTGCTTGACCACCAGCCCTACCACCTGGAAGAAGCCGAGCAAAACGGGGTGGACCTGCAGTTGAGCGGGCACACTCACCGCGGCCAAGTCTGGCCCCTGAATTGGGTTACCAAGAAAATGTATGAATGTGACTATGGCCAGTGCCGCCGTGGTACAACCGACTATTACGTCAGTTCGGGCATGGGCATCTGGGGAGGCAAGTTCCGCATCGGCACCGACTCGGAATATGTTGTGATTACCGTTAAGAACCGAGAATGAAGGAAAGCCCTTGCTCTCGCAACGAGGTCACTTCCACTTCTTGGGCGATACGCCCACTGCTTCCTTGAAGTATTTGCCGAAAAATGACTGATTAGGAAAATGAAGGTCGTCAGCAACCTGCTGAACGGTGTAACGGCCGCTGCGCAACATCGCCTTGGCATCAAGGATGACGTAATCCTTAATCCACTGCGAGGGATGCCGGCCTGTCTGCTCAAACACAACATGTGACATATATTTGAGCGAGAGGCCCAAACTTTCGGCATAAAAACCGAGGTCGCGCCGCTCGCGGTAGTTCTCATTGACACACTGCAGAAACTGCGCAACAATCTCATCCTTGCGCGATGACTTGGAAACCAACTCACGCTGGTTGCTGGAACCGTTCTCGATAATGCATGTCATCAAATAAATGCAGTGATAGGCGGTATCCTCTTTCCTGTTGGCGAACAAAGGGTCGGTCAGTATCGTGCGCAATATCTTATAGGCAGAGAGGAGCATCTCGACCTGCTGGGGCAAGAGTGAAACCTGCACCACCTGCAGTGCATAGAGACGATGGACACTGCGTTGCTGAGGGGTGGACATGACAGACATATCGTAATGAGAAAAAGACAACACGATAACTTTCGTACCGTCATCAATTCTCACTTTATCGACGATTGTCCCTGATGCGACAACCACACATGAGCCGGCCGTCACCTCATATTCACGGAAATTGACGTTGAAGCAGACTCTTCCTTTCAAGACCAACACGATAACATTGCTTACACATTTCTTAGGAAATTTTTCCTGAGGAACCAATGTCATCACGTTGTCGGCTGAAGAATCTTCCAAATTGTCGAATGCGACCAACTTGCTCCCCATGGAGACTGCCGTGTCATTGACACGAAACATCGAGAGGTCTAACGATTGTAAGATGTGATCTTCCATGATTGAATCATCTTTTTTAGACCACAAATATAAGTTATTTTGAACAAAAAAATCAACTATTTTTATAACTTTTTTCAAAATAAATGGATTTTTTGGACAAAAATATCCATATCATGTTTCAAACGACCTTTACAAATGTGCCTAAGAGATGGTGCGCTGTCAGAATAAATTACTACTTTTGCGGCACTAAACAGAAAGAATACCTATGCACCATCTTCAACAATTCTACACCATCGGACTGCTTATTGTGTCCAACGTTTTCATGACATTTGCCTGGTACGGACACTTGAAACTGCAACAAATCAAAGTGTTCAACAGCGACACGCCGTTGTATATGATCATCCTGTTGTCATGGTTGCTGGCATTGCCCGAGTATACCTGCCAGGTGCCCGCCAACCGCATCGGCTTTGACGGCAACGGCGGCCCATTCAACATCATGCAGCTGAAAGTGATTCAGGAAGTCGTTTCACTGGCTGTGTTCTCTATTTTTGTCACAGTATCGTTCCACGGTGAATCATTGCGGTGGAACCACCTGGCAGCGTTCATTTGCCTGGTAATGGCCGTGTTCTTTGTCTTCCACAAGTGGTAATCACGTGCGTCCACGCCAAGGCGCTACCGAAACCATCAAAAAAATGATTGTGGGGTGATTTCCCATGATTAGGGGCACATCAAGGCGGTGACCAGGGTGATGTGCTTGGGCAATGAGCCGTCGTGGCTCCACTCGAGGTCAATGCCCAGCAGGTCATGGGCCATGGCAACGATATCAAAGCCTACCGACTCCAACGAGTGACGCAACCGTTCGGGATGACGGCACGGCTTGCCCTCAGGCCGCGTACACCCCTCGGGACACAACACGCAGCGAAAGGTGAAGCAGCGGCTGCCAGGCACCTCTTGTTCCAACTGATACAGGCGCGGTAACAGCGACTCCCACACTTCTCCCATCGCCTGACGGCCCATTGCTGTGGCCTGCTCGGCTGACTTGCACGCAGCGCGCGTTTCCTCGTCAAACTCGATTGTCGTCCCCATTAACCTCACGGTGCTGAAGCCATCGGTGCAGGTCGTGGGATCAAAGTCAAACGGCGGGCAGCCCCAGGACTTGCCGTAGCCCGGGCACTGCAGGCAATACTGCCTGATGCGCTCCACATCACGATAACGGCGGATAAACTCGCCGGCACCGATGGTGGCCTCTGTGTTGGTCAAAGTATAGTTCATGTTTGCAAAGGTAAATAAAAAATGTTTACCTTTGCAAACAAATTACATCAATACATTCATTATGAGCAACAATAACAGCAAGATCACGCATGTGGTCTTTGACCTGGGCGGTGTGGTATTCCGCCTCGATAAGATGGTCGCCATCAAGCGGTTTCAAGAAATCGGCGTGGCTAACGTGGAGCAGTTCCTGGACGATTATGCCCAGAAAGGCATCTTTGGCGACCTTGAGGCAGGGACACTCACAGCCGAGCAGTACCGTGACGAGTTGAGCCGCATCGTTAGCAAGCAGTTGACGATGGAGCAGTTGGAATATGCATGGACGGGCTATGCCGCTGAACTGTATCAGCGCAATTTTGATGCCCTGTTGCGCTTGCGCAATGAAGGGTTACCGGTTGCCCTGCTGTCCAACACCAACCCCTACATGATGCGATGGGCACGCAGCAACGCCTTTGACGGCAACGGACACGGGCTGGACTACTACTTCGACCGCCTGTACCTGAGCTACGAGATGCGCATGATGAAGCCATCACCCGAGATTTTCCTTGCCATGATTGAAGGAGAACAGACTACCCCCGACAACATTCTCTTCATCGACGATAGCGCCCGCAACTGCCAGGCCGCTGCCACACTGGGCATCCGCACCCTCAACCCCGAGAACGGGGGCGACTGGCGCAGCGAGGTGTTCAGTTATCTGGGATTGGAAGAACTGGATTGACTGGATAAACTGGACTGAAACGATATCCTGACAAAACAGGGAGGCCCGAAGGTCTCCCTGTTTTCATGCTATGATTGAATCATTAATCAGTTCTTTTTCTCTTCAACAGCGGGGGCAGGAGCTGCCTTGGCGGCATTGATGCTGTCCTGCTGTGCCTTGTAGGCCTTGGCAGCCTCGCTGTCGGGCTTCAGCCACGTGTCGAGCCAGCGGAAGAACTCACGCTGCCACAGGATGCTGTTCTGGGGCTTGAGAATCCAGTGGTTCTCGTCGGGGAAGAGCAGCAAGCGTGCGGGCAGACCCTTGATCTTGGCGGCATTGAATGCCTGGCAAGCCTGGGTGAAGACGATGCGGTAATCGAGTTCGCCAGCGGTGCACATGATGGGGGTATCCCAGTTCTGAACGTAGTTCTTGGGGTTGGCCTGAGTGTAGGAGCGCTGTGCGGTAGCATTGCCCTTCTCCCAGAAGGCACCACCCAGATCCCACTGTACAAACCACATCTCTTCGGTCTCGAGATATTGTGCCTCAAGGTTGAAGATACCGGCATGAGCCAGGAAGCAAGCAAAGCGCTTGTTGTGGTTACCTGCAAGGAAGTAAACCGAGTAGCCACCATAGCTGGCACCGACGGCACCGATGTGCTCACCATCGATGTAAGGCTCCTTCTTCATGTAGTCCACAGCGCTGAGGTAGTCACGCATGTTCTGGCCACCGTAGTCGCCGCTGATCTGAGCATTCCACTCACTGCCGAAGCCAGGCAGACCGCGGCGGTTGGGCAGGATAACGATGTAGCCGTTGCTGGCCATGATGCGCATGTTCCAGCGATAGCTCCAGAACTGGCTAACGGGCGATTGGGGACCACCCTCGCAGAAGAGGATAGCGGGATACTTCTTGTTGGGATCAAAGTTGGGCGGGTAGCATACCCAAGTGGTCATCAGCTTGCCATCGGTGGTGGGAACCATGCGCTTCTCGATACCGATGGGATCCACCTGAGCGAGCATCTCGTCGTTGACATGAGTGAGCTGAACGGGTTCCTTGCCCATCTCAACACTATAGATCTCGTTGGGAGTCTGGTAGCTGTGCTGGCAGGTAATCACCTTGCCACCCTCAGCAAATGCCAGACCGTCGTAGTCACAAACGCCCATAGCGATGGTGTCCACCTTCTGGGTAGCGACATCCATGCGGAAGATGGGCTGCACACCCTGGAACGGGCAAATGAAATAGATGGCCTTCTCATCGGGCGACCAAGCGATAGCGTCAACGCTGTAGTCCCAATTCTCGGTCAAGTCCTTCTTGTTGCCAGCGGCATCCATGAAGAAGATGCGGTTCTTGTCGGCCTCGTAACCGTCGTGCTCCATCGAGAGCCAAGCCATCTCACCCTTGCTGTTGATGATGGGATAAGTGTCGTAGCCCATCATGCCCTCGGTCAGGTTCTCGGTCTTGCCGGTCTCGAGGTTGTACTTGTACAGGTCGCTGTTGGTCGAGAAGGCATAGTCCTTACCCGTCTTCTTGCGGCACACGTACACGAGGCTCTTGCTGTCGGGGGTCCAAGCCAGCGACTCGATGCCACCCCAAGGCTTCATCGGCGACTCATAGGGCTCACCCTCGAGCACGTCCTTCACGTTGCCGGCCTTGCTGCCGTCATAGTCGGCCACAAAGGGGTGAGGAACCGTGGTTACCCACTCGTCCCAGTGCTTGTACATCATGTCGTCATAGAGCTTGCCTGTGGTCTTATCCAGGTCGGGATAAACATCTTGTACCGTCTGGCCATACTTCACCTGAGAAATCATGACCACGCGCTTCTCGTCGGGCGAGAACACAAAGCCCTCGATACCGTCCTCGACATCGCTGACGCAGTTGCGGCCGCCACCGTCGGCGTTCATTGTCCACAGTTGAGGCGTCTTACCCTCACCCTCCTCGCGATAGATAAAGGCAATCTT
>JAEEGI010005500.1_pt1 | contig 29143 bp, 22 predicted proteins | sample 8958751 | NCBI WGS metagenome assembly JAEEGI01 (sample SAMN16246545, study PRJNA631951) | gut metagenome | biome: gut microbiome; feature: rumen; material: KS-attached | host: Bos | place: Iran: Karaj | collected 2018-10 | reverse complement strand
CCTTGCGGGGTGTCCGGGGAGATTTGGATCCCCCTCGAGGTCACCTCCATAGAGGACAAAGCGTTCGAAGGATGCTCGGAGCTGTCCCGCGTGTCGATGGGACCGGGGGTGTCGTCCATAGGCGACTGGGCGTTCTCCAAATGCTTCCATCTGAGGAGCGTCGCGCTTTCTGACGGCCTCACAGCGATAGGGAACGGGACCTTCCACGAATGCTACGGACTGACGGAGATCGCGATACCCGAGAGCGTGAGGTCCATCGGCGCGAGGGCGTTCTCCGGATGCTCCTCGATGACGAGCGCGACCCTCGGCGAAGGGCTCCGCTCCATAGAGAAATGGGCGTTCGAGCTCTGCCAATCCCTGACGTCGATATACATACCGTCCACGGTGTCCAGCATAGGCGACGAGGCGTTCGCCATGTGCACCTCGCTCAGACGCTATCAGGTCGGTTCAGGAAACAACTGGTACAGGTCCGACGGCAACGGCCTCCTCTATGACAGGAGGCATAACGTCCTGATCAAGACCCCGAGGGCCGTCTTCGGATCCATAGACGTCCTGCCAGGCACCGTGACGATAAACGAAAGGGCGTTCGAGGGCTGCTCGAAGATGACCTCCCTGAACCTGCCCGGCAGCATCTCCATGATAGGCCGCAGGGCCTTCAAGGGATGCGTCGGGCTGGAAAGGGTCAAGATACCTAAGAGCGTGAAGTGCATATCCGACAGCGCCTTCTCCGAATGCGCCTCGCTGGAATCCGTCGAGATCCCGGAAGGAGTCACCAAGATAGGGTGCGGGGCGTTCGAGAGGTGCCCGTCCCTCAAAAGCGTCAAGCTTCCCTCCAGCCTGAAATCCATAGGATACGGGGCGTTCGATCCGAACGTCGAAATCGTCAGGCGATGCCGTCATCTGATGCGGATGACCATGAGGCCGTCGTCCAAAGTGACCTGATAGTCCGCCGGGCCGTCGAATCCTATCAGATCGGGAAGCGAAGGTATCGACAGGACCCCTCCGGAGCATCTGACGCGCCCCTCCACGTCCACCCTCAAAGTGATGCGGCGTCCGTCCCTGGAGAGCCTGGCGTCATATCTGGGGCAGTCGAAGAGGTCTGAACGGAGCTCGGTCTCGGAGATCCTGGACACGACCGGCGCCTCTGCGACTGGAAGGATCCTGCCTTTGCCGTCATCGAGCTCGGCGCGAAGCCTCTCCAACTCCTCCGTGAGAGCTGCGTTGGCCGCGGTCAGCTCGTCAACCTTTGATTTCATGGACGCGCCGTCCTTGAAGGGAACCGCGGTCCTCTTCAGAGCCTCGGATTCCTTGCAGGCCTTCCTGAGCTCCTCGGTCACGGCATCCAGCTTGGCGCGGGTCCTGGCCAGCTCGCCTCCGAGTTCGGTGTTCTTCTTACGAAGCCTCTCGTTGTCGGAGCGGCACCGCCCAAGCTTCTCCCTGAGTGATGCCTCCTCCCCGCCTCTATTCTCGGAAGCCATGGCCTCCTGCAACGAAGCGTTGCGGCCGGCTCTGCGGAAGGACCCTTTGCGATTTCCGGAGCCGGAGGAAGAGCCGGCTTGCTCCTTCAGCCTGGCGAGGCTGTCGTTGATCTCCGCGATGGCGGACATGACGGACTCCACAGACTCCGAATCGGAAGGCGTACCGGCCGTTTCCCCGTTTTCCATCAGGACTCCAACGTTTACCGCAGTAATAAGCGCAACGGCGCCGACTCGATGGAACGTGGACAGAACTATCTTTATCGGCGAATGCTATTACCGCTCATGCTCTTCCTGGAACACCGGTACAGCCGCGTCATGGTGTTCGTGGATTACATGAACATCCGCGAATGCATTCAGCACGGGGGAAAGGACCCTGAGCTCGACCTCCTGAGGCTTACCAGGATCCTCGTCGGCAACAGGGAGCTGATGGGCGCCTACGTCTTCGACGCGTCGAAGAAGTACTCGACTGAGAACGACACCATGATCAGGGAGCACGACAGGCTCCGCATGGACGGGTTCAGGGTCATCTCCAGGGAGTCGATGGAGAAGATGTCCGACGGACGGCTGGTGCAGAAGGAAGTGGACGTCTCCCTCGCCTGCGAGATGCTCGAGCATGCCCTGATGAACCATTTCGACGTCGCGATAGTCGTGTCCGGCGACAGGGACTTCGTGCCCGCGATGCAGAAGGTCCAGGCCGCCGGGAAAAGGGTCGAGGTGGCGTCCTTCAAGGGATCCGTCAACAAGGAATGCATCAAGACCGCCGACGTGTACCGCCAGCTGGACGACATCCCGTTCCTGATGATGCGCCCCGCCATAGACGAGGGAGGGGACTACATTGAGCGACGACTCGGAAAGGTTCGTGGAGTTCGACGAGTACGGGTACGAGAAGCTGAGGAAGGACGCCGAGCGCTACAAGGTGCTGGAGTTCGAGACCAACAGGGTCCTGGGAGGAAGCAACCTGGTCGCATACACCGACGAGAACAGCATGATCTTCCTCAAAAGCGGATACGAGGACGTCGTCAGGCCGGGGGAGATCTGGCTCTGCTCAGTCAGCAAGAACGACAACGGGATAAGGTACGCCAAGCCTCTGGAGCAGGTCACCCTCGCCATGCTGATGCAGATGAGCGACGACCTCCGCAGGTCCATAGAGGACTCCCTGTGGGAGAGGAACAGGTCGGCATACGACGAGGCGTTCAGGGAGCGGTTCATCGGAGAGGAGTACGAGAGGATAAGGGACGAGGTCCAGAGCGAGAGCCGCCAGACCGTCGAGGACCTGGAAAGCAGGATACGCGACCTCGAGACCCAGCTGGAGCAGAAGAGGTTCGCCCTCGAGTCCATGCGCTACGGGGAGCGGGACGAGATAATTCTGTCCTCGGATCCGGTGAGACAGGTCGAGCGCCCCTCGTACAGGATGATGTACCCTGACGACGAGCCCTATCAGGACGCCCGCGGCCGTCTCGTCCCTCCCGGCGCATTCAAGGTCCGCCGCTTCGGACCCAGGTCATTCCAGAGCGAGTTCTTCGTAGGGAGGCGCTGCTTCGTGCATATCAGCCCCAGCAGGAAGTACGTCCTGGTCCGTTTCCACGATGACGGGAACATCTACTGCTTCAACCACACGATCTCGATAGGCGGCCTGGAAAGGATCTACGAGTACGTGGAGGGCGCCGAATACAACGCGGAATACAGCAAGAAATACGAAGGGATCCTCATCAATCTGCAATCTTGAGCGTCTCCGTCCCCGTTGTCTCTAATCGATGTCCCTGATTGCCCTAATCCGTCGCCGACCATCCATGAGAAAGGAAAATAACCAGATAAGCGGTTCTTCCGCTCATGTCCAACCTGAGGATAGACGCGGACAAGTGCATCGGGTGCGGCAAGTGCGTGAAGATGTGCCTGGCAGACAACCTGGAGGTCATCGACAAGAAGGTCCATGAGAAGGGGACCGGCTGCATAAAGTGCGGCCACTGCGTCTCGTCCTGCCCCAAGGGAGCCATAGAGCTTATCGGCGAAGAGGGCGAGAAGCCGAGGAAGGGTTGGATGGACGGCAGCCTGATCTCCGACGAGGACCTCGGAAAGCTCTACGAGTCCATGGGCGGAGGAAAGACCGGAAAGGAGGGGGAGCACGTCTGGATGGCCACCCTCCAAGGCGAGGAGCTGGACAAGTACATGGACGACGCCATAGGGATCCTCAAGGAGCATGCGTCCGACCTGCCCGTCGTCGGGGAGTTCGAGAAATGGCGGGAGCGCAACGACGTGCTGGAGCCCAACCCGATCCTCTGGGACGGCAAGCAGGTGATGTTCATCTTCTCGGACAGCGCCGAACGCGCCTTCAACGCATCCAACAAGATGATAGCCAAGGGCTTCGGGATGGGGATAAGGGGCTTCCACTCCAACGCCCTGATGCTGGCCTACAAGGAAGACCCGGAGAAGCTGGAGGCGTACTTCCCCGGAGCCGAAGGCAAGATGCACATGGCCTTCGTGATAGGGCACGGAAGGCGCCTGATAGAGCCCCTCTTCAAGCCTATCGAGAAGGTCAAGGGATTATTCCGCCGAGCGCCTGACCTCGACCCTGGGCCTGGTCCTCATCAGGACCGACCTCAGGTCGGCGACCTTGGCCACCAGCACGGTGTCGCAGTCTATCCTGACGGAGTCCTCGAACGGCTCGCAGCCTTCGTATTCCACGCGGAGCACGTGAGTCCCTGCAGGGACCTCCACCTTGACCGTGTCGCCCGTATACGCCTCCTTGTACTGTCCGCAGACGGATACGGAGGCCGGTATGTGCCCGGACCTGGGCGGATCCGACAGCTCGACCCTGAGGTTCACCGAGACTGACGGATCCGGAGTCCCGACATCGTCAACAGGATCCAGGCAAACCCTCGGGAGGATCTTCAGCGACGGCCTGGACTCGCCCTTGACGGAGACCTTGTACGTCATGTCCCTGAACACGTCCAGATCGTCCTCGAAGGGCTTGTAGGAGTCCCCGAAGGAGACGGAGGCGTGATGACGGCCTTTGGGAAGCCAGAACTTGTACGTCTTCCCGGACAGCCCCTCCTGGTACTCCTCGCCGATCATGATCCTGACTCCTGCCAGGGGGGCGTCGGTAGAATCCAAGACGAGGGAGACGTGGTCGGAGGTTGGCGCACGGCCGGAGCCTCCCGCGCGGGCGGGCCTTCCGTCGGACCCGGACAGCGCATACCCGCACATGGTGCAATACGTGACGCCGCCGGTGCCGTTGACCTCGACGCCGCAATTGGGACATTTCATGGTTGTGAAACGATAGCCGGGTTTTTATATCCATGCGAAGGACGGAGGATCTGGGTAAACACAGACGTCACCATCTTCCTGCGGATGGGATCGCGTCCGGATGTCGGAAACCGCTAAATCGGTATATCGGAATCGCCCGCCCATGTGGGACCAGGAGGTCGCTCTAAGAGTCCGCGAACGGAAGATGGCCGAGATCGGCAACGTTGTCAAGTACACGAACGCCGACCGCAAGGCCAAGCTGCTCGGAGAGCTCGGGCGCGACATATGCATCTGCAACTGCGAGATATCGGGATACGGGGTCTGCGTGATCCCGTCGACGCCCGTCGACGACCCCGGATACAGGTCCGCGCTGTCCGGCCAGGACCTGGAGGACGAGGAGGCGCTGGACTCCGTCAGGATATCTCCCCCGCGTCTGGAGGCCCTCCTTAAGGAGGCCTTCGCAAAAGCCTCCGAGACCGCTGCGGAGGACAGGACGGCCCCTTACAAGGAGGCCTTGGAGACCGTCAAGGCCGAGCTGGCGGCCGCCAGGGACTCGGTCGAAGACCTGTCGGCGAGACTCGATTACTCGATGTCCCGGGCAGAGGCGTCCGAAGAGGAGTGCAAGGAGCTGAAGGAAGCCGTGTCCCGCCTGGAATCGGAGATACGCGTCCTCAAGGCCGGATCCGATCGGGCAAGAAGCGCGAAGACGGCATCCGAAAACGTGGAAAGCCTCAGTTCCGATATCGATGCCATCAGGAGGATGAAATCATCGATGATCGACAGGTTCATCGACGAGGCGCTTTCGAATGCCTCTGACGCCGACCTGTGCGACGAGATCGTGATGATGCTGAAGCGCGACATCCGCATATTGGACGTCTTATCTGCTCCGGACGGAAGCCCAAGCGTGAAAGAAGGGATGACGGCTATTCCCAAGGATGAGACGTCGCAGGATCTGCGCGAGGCCTACGAATCTCGCCTGGACGGCAAGGAGCTCGCCATAGAGAGGCGCTTCCGCCGCTTGATGTCATCCAGATCGGCGCTTCGAAGCCTGCTTGACTATGTACGAGGACCTGGACTCCTTCACCTCGTACCCGAAGGACTCCAGCCTCTCGGGTAGGTCGGGACAGTCCTTGATCTTCACCGAACAGCTTCCGTTGGCCCTCTGGGTCGCGGGGATGCCCATGTTCAGCAGGGTCTCCAGCATGGAGCGCTTCCTGGTCGGTCCGCGCCCGCTCTCCTCCACCGTCCCCGGATATTCCGGAGAGGATTCGAAATAGGAGTCGACGGTGAGGCTGTCCACCGGCTCCGAGTCGTCCAGGTCCAGCTCGTATCCCGAGGTGTCCGTGTCGGAGTACTCCTTGAGCAGCATCACGACGTCGTAATAGCAGTTCCAGCCGCTCTTCAGCCACCCGTTGGTCAGCATCCTGGACAGCATGCCGAGGGCCTCGTCGGAACGCTCCCCCTCGACCTCCCAGTAGTATTTGAACAACAGGGCGGCGGGCTCGTAGCAGTCGCCTCCGAGCATGTAGTAGAAGCGTGCGATGTCGTAGAGGGCTGAAACCTCGCCCTCGGATATCGAGCGGCGGTACCAGTACACGGCATAGTCCCTGAGGGTCCTTGCGGCCTCGCCCTCCGCGTCCAGCGCTTTGGAAGCATACCATCCGGCCAGATTCGACATGGCCCTGGCTGCGGGATTCTCGGATTCCTGGACGCCCTCGATCGCCGCCTTGGCCTTGGCGCTGCCGCCGGACGAGGCCCTCTCCAGAAGCGACAGGGCCGAGTCCGTGTCGGAGGCCGCGCCGAGAACCCCTCCGAGAAGCCTCGTCCCGAGCTCGCAAAGGACGGCGGCGTCCCCTTTCTCGGACATTCTCTTGAGCTTCTGGGTAGGCGTTCTCTCGACATCCATCTGAACCGTCCAAGCGATGCGTGCGCCTGTTTATTACCTTTCCCGGCCAGGGCCCTTTTTCCACCTTTTAAATACAGGCAATAAGTGCAGGTCTCAGATGACCCCCGCACCATTCGCCACCAAACGCTCCGTGCAGACGGACAGGACGAGGAACGCCCGCACGGTCAGTGAAGAGGCGAAAGAACCCGCCAGCACGCTGGTGCTCAACTTCTCGAAGTACTGCTACAAGTGGAGCACCGTCCAGGGCAAGCGCATCGTGCCGCTGAAGGAGCAGTATGCGGCCATGTCGGGGGAGATCTACAAGCATGGGAGCGTCGTCAGGTTCATCGCCGCCCACCTGTACGGAACGGAGGAGGAGCGCACTATCCACCTGCTCCATCCGTCGTTCGACAAGTCCGCCAAGCTGGATTCCGGATCGCTCGAACTGGAGAACGTCGTGGTGAGGGTGGATTCCAAATCGGATTCGAAGCTGGACCTGGTGGTGCAGGGGAACTTCGAGATGGATGACAAGACCCACGGATGGGACCTGATGGTCACCAAGGTGCTCCTGATGTCGCATACCGGCAGATATGTGGGCGAGATCGATGCCAAGTGCAGGATATGCGCCATAGTCAAGGACGAATCGGAGTTCTACCTCAACGCCGAAGGCAAGGAGGTGAGCAGAAGGAGCCTGGGTGCGGACCGCCCCTTCGTCACCCCGGAGCTGATAACGAGGCTCGTCGCGACCTATCCGGTGCTCAGGCCGAGGGAGACCGCCGCCGTCCTGAAGGACTGGTCGGACTTCCTGGACATGAGGGACCTGATAGCCGGGCTCAACGGCGAGAACGGGTTCAAGGTCCGCCGTCCCGAGTTCATCCAGGCCTGCTACGGGCCCGTCTCCTCGATTCCGGCTGACAAGACGCTCGTGGACGACGGCATCACCGCCTGGACAGATGATATACAGCCAGGACTGCCGCAGTGCACCCTGGTGCGCGTGGTGCACGATATGGATCCAGTGCCCACAGGAGGGGAGCTGAGGGCCTACGTGGACGCGTTCAACGCCGCCACCAAGGGGATCGTGAAGGTCGTGAACCCCTCGATAGAAGGCGAGGAGTACGACGCAGACCCCGACGACCGCAAGAGGGACCGCGACATGTCCCTCATCGGCGAACGCATCGCCGAGGTCCGCACGGGAAGGACGCTCACCTCCGAGGACACGAGGGAGCTGGATTCCCTTCACAAGACGGAGACGGACTCGATAAGGAAGGAGTATGCGGACAAGGCTGGAAAAGAAGCATCTGCGGCTTTGGAAGCCTACAAGTCGTCCGAGGACCTCGCCGAGGAGCTGGACAGGCGCGTCGGATCGTCCGCGGAATCCATCCGCGCTGCGGCCGAGGAGCTGCGCCGCGGAAAGGCCGAGGAGGCCTACCTGGACCTCATGGAGAAGGGGGGCTCGCCGGACTGGGAATCGGTCTACGCCGAAGTATCCCTGGACGACTGCCTCGACGAGGTCACGGCCGGATTCAGGAAGAGGGAGGCCGACGGAATACTCGACGGGAAGTTCAAGGACCTATCCAGAGAGGCGGCATCGAGGCTGAGGCCGGAGATGGAGCTGGAACTCAGGAACGCCGATTCCCGCCACAAGGCCCGCCTCTCGGAGCTTGCCAGAAAGCTCTCCAAGAGCAGCCTTACCGTGTTCTTCAAGATCCCCGCGGAAGAGGGGAAGTCGGTCACCCAGGACGTGAAGGACCGCACGGCGTACTTCGCCGACCGCGGCGGGCTGGTTCTCGTGGAGGACGACGCCGCCGAGAGGAGCTCCGTGGACCGCCAGAGGCTGGCGATCAACGACCTGATATACGGGACCATGCGCAACCCGTACCTCATATCCTTCCTCTACTCGCCGGAGATCACCCCGCTGTTCGAGCCGGCCGAGGTGAGCCACACGTTCGGAAAGCGCTTCAACGATCTCCAGATGAGGGCGATCAACGGCGCCGTGTCCGCCAACGGGCTCTACCTCATCCAAGGCCCCCCCGGAACCGGGAAGACCCAGGTGATAGCCGAGATCACCGCGCAGGAGGTCATACGCGGGCACAAGGTGCTGATAGCGAGCCAGGGAAACAAGGCGGTCGACAACGCCTTCGAGAGGCTCAGGCCGTACAGCTTCATCCGCCCGGTTCGCATAATGGCGGAGAACAGGGAGAGCGCCTACGAGCTCAGGAACATAGTGTCCACAGTCTACGACGGGATACGCACCGCCCTGGAGGAGCGCATGGACCTCTTCGGGGACGCCGAATCCCGCGCCGCCATCTCCGAGAAGATCTCGGAATTCAAGAGGTTCTATACCGACGTCTACCTGTCCAGGAAATCCGAGGCGGAATCCCTGATCCGCAAGGTGAGGGCCGTCAGGAGGGAGCTGAACGAGCGGCTGGACAAGGTCAACTGCGAGAACGCCGCCCTGGATTCGGCCAGGAAGAGATACTACGATGCATGCGACAAGCTCAAGCGGCTAGACGATTTCGAGAAGGAGGACTACTCCGAGTTCGCATCCGAGATAAGGGCGATGTTCCCGAACGCCGAGAGGGACTCCGAGATATTCGGGCCGGACGGCCTCTGCAGGACGGTCATGTCCGTGTCAGAGGACGAGATGTACGACCTCATAGAACGCTACGAGGGGATGCGCGACCGCGGGGAGCTGCCGGACGACAGGTTCTCGCCCCTGTTCAAGGACGGCGGGAGAAGGCTTCCGGAGATCAAGTTCTCGCTGGACGGGATCCGCGGAGCCGTGCGCGGAATGACGGAATCCGACAGGAACGAGGCCGAGAAGGCGTCGAGGTACGACCCCAAGCGGTCCGACGAGATAAGGAAGGTCTTCGGCTCCAAGATGCAGTCGTACATGGAGAACGAGGCCTACGTCTCCTATCTGGAGGCGGAGTCGAAGGCCCAGTCGATGGTCTCGGAGCTGTTCTCGAAGCTCAGGGTCACCGACCGCTACGACACCATCGAGGAGGCCAGGCAGATAGTCGCCAAGGAGGAGAAGGTCCTGGAGGCCTTCGGAGGCCAGGGCGCGGAGGCCACCCTGAAGACCCTGGAGCAGATGAGGGACTACCTCCGCGAGGAAGGCGTCGAAGGCATAGACTCCGACCAGCTGATAGACATGCTCACCGGCTACGTGAACGTCGTCGGAATGACCTGCACGGCCAAGGACAACGTGAGGAGGGTCAGGGAGCGCGAGGGTCCCGAGATAGACCTGAGGAAGATGGGCGCGGACGTCGTCATAATAGACGAGGTGAGCAAGGTCCCGTTCCCGGAGCTGGTCCGTCCGATGTCCTACGGGAAGAAGATCATCCTCGTCGGAGACCACAAGCAGCTTCCTCCGGTGTACAACGAGAAGGCTGAGGACGACGACCTCAGGGAGCTCGGCCGCAAGTACGCGAGGATGTACACGGAGCCCCTCTTCAAGCGCCTGTTCGAGGAGGCCGACGTCCACTCCAAGACGATGCTCAGGACCCAGTACCGCATGACGTCCCAGATCATGGGGGTCATCAACCGCTTCTACGACGGGGAGCTGGAGATGCCCGAGGGCGTGCCAGAGAGGATGCACGGCATGACCGTCCTCGGAAAGACCAGGCCGATAATCACCCCCGAGGGCTCGGTCGTGTTCATCGACTGCAAGGGCAAGGAGAGGAGGGAGAGCGGCAGCACGTCCTACGTGAACGACTCCGAGGCGGAGACGGTGTCCAGGATGGTGAGGCTGATAGACGCCGCGAGGGAGGGGTTCGACGAGACCCTGACCATGGGCGTCATAACCCCTTACGCCGACCAGATGCGCATGATCAGGAGGATGCTTCGCATGGACGACGAGAGGTCCCCCGACAGGCTCAGGCTCAGGAACTTCCTAGAGAAGGGCGAGGAGAGGTTCATGGTGAAGTCCGTGGACGACTTCCAGGGGGACGAGAGGGACGTCATCATACTGTCTCTGGTAAGGACGACGGAGTCCAGGTTCATCTCGGACTTCAGACGCATCAACGTCGCCATGAGCCGCGCCAGGCGCCTCCTGGTGATAGTCGGCAACGCGGACTCCCTCGCGGACGTGGCGGTGGACGTGGACGGCGACGGCACCCTCAGGAACGTCTACAAGGACATAATAGACGATTTGAAGATGGATGGACGCGTGGTGGATTCGGAGGAGGTGCCTGAATGAGCGGCGGCATAGCGGTTCCGATAGAGCTCCCGGTGATGAAGGTCAGGTACACGGCCACCGTGCACCAGGTGAAGCGCGCCTCCGGCCTGGAATACGTCATCCTGAAGATGGTGGAGGCGGGGCACGAGACCGGATCCCCGAACATCGACATCGGGCAGATGATGGGCGTGCTCTCGATGCATTCCGACCTGTTCCCGCTGGTCGCGGAGGAGATGGACCGCCTCAGGAAGGTAGGGATGCTGGACTACACGGTGTCGAGGCTGGAGCCGGGCACCCCCGTCCGCAGGATCAAGGTGACCGACATGGGCAGGGAGCTCCTGGCCAAGAACATCACCTCCTCCGAGAAGAAGCAGATGGAGAGGACGCTGGTCTACCGCCCCTGGAGGAAGGAGAGGTTCTCCGACGACGAGAACATACCCTTCATCGACCGCCCCGTCAGGATCGCATTCGGCCAGGACAAGAAGGCGGAGGCGATAGCGTACGTGGAGGAGCATCGGTTCGGATTCGGCATAGACCAGTCCGCCACGATCAAGAACCCCAAGATAGACGCCTCCAAGACGCCTTCAGGATATGCCGGATACGACCTCGAGATGTACTTCGACAGGTCGGACGGGACGTTCCGCCTGATCGGAGCCGGCGATCTGGACATGGAATACCTCCGTGACGCGTACACCGGGGACGCCCTCATGAAGAAGCTCCCGGAGGGACTCTTCGAGACCCCGCTGGCCCCATTCGAGATCAGGAAATGGTCGGAGTCCGAGCCGGCCGCCGGATGCTCGCTCATGCTGCCGTCCGACCTGGAGATGGAGAACGGCATACTGTTCTACGGCCCCAACCTGTCCAAGGTATCGGTCCCCAACAGGGCCAGGCTTCCCGACGATTCCGAATGCGACGCGGTCATCATAACCTCCAGGACCGAGGGCAGGATGCTGTGGTTCGTCAGGAAGGAGAGCGCCGTCGAGGGATTCGACGGGAAGAGGACCATCAAGATGGTGGCCTCGCACAAGATGGGGAGGTCCGAGATAGACCGCGCCGTGGACGGCCTCCTCGCCGACAAGCGCATATCCCGCTCGGAGGAGCTGAAGGTCATCTACGAGACCGCCCGCGCCCTGAACGACGACACCGTCCTCGCCGACCGCGTGGCGGCAAGCCTGGTTCCAGGCGACGTGGAATCGCTCAGACGCGCGTTCGGATACCTGGGAGCGTTGCAGGACCAGAGCTGGTCTGCGTCGCTGGGGAAGGCCCTGGAGGGCGTCCTGGGCGAGTGGATCGACGGGGGGCTGGCCTCCGAAGAGGCGGAGCGCTTCCTTTCCACATGCTCCAAGAAGGGCGTCACGGTGCCCGTCGACCGCGTCATCCCCAAGGCGTTCAAGCGCTACGGCCCGCTGGAGGCGGCGGAATGGGGATTCTCGGCCGGAATCGACTCGTTCGTGAACAGGGCGGACCTGGCCGATGCCATATCTTCGGCCATACTGTCGGGAGACGGCGTGCAGGGCGCCTCCGAGGAGATGAAGGCGGTCCGCGCGGCCTCGGAGTCCATGGCGGGGCTCAAGAAGATGACGGGGATCGTCTCGCCGGAAGGCTATCGCTTCGACCTCTCTTCGATCCCTGATGACGGGAAGGCGACGCTGGCGAAGCTCTCCGCGACGCTGGCGACATCCATGGGATACGTCTCCGAAAGGTTCCCAGCAGTCCGCGGAACGGCGGCCTTCACGGAGGCGCGCAGGCTGGGCGGCATATACGCCCTGATATCCGACGCCGTCAAACGCGCAGGAAGGATCAGGAGGAGCGCGGACCTGGCGGCCGAGGCCAACGGGCTCCTCTTCTACTCGGAGGCGGAGAGGCTGGTCCTGTCCAAGCTCAGGGCGGCCTACGGGGACCTTCCCCGCGAAGACCTGCTGAAGAGGTTCAGATCCTCGGGAACGCTGCCGCTGTCGGACTACAAGCTTCTGGACGACATGTTCAAGGCATACGGCAAGCTCAGGTCCGGGGCGATAGACGTCCCGGTGCCCTCCGACGTCAAGGAAAGCTTCAGCGAGCTGACGTTCTTAATAGTGAAACTCAAGATGCGAGGGCGGATCAGCCGAACATCGGGTTGAGGTTGCGCTCCGAAGGCTCGGCGATCTTCTTGAGCTCACCGTCATGCTGGTCGACGGTCTCGATGACCAGCGCGAGCGTCGACCTCAGGGTGGAGGAGCTGATGTTGGAGTCGGCGTAGATGAGGCCGTACTCGAAGCTCACGAACCCGTCGTCCGGATCCAGGTAGAACGCACCGAAGCTGAGGGTCCTGTTGATGTCGTTGAGCCTCCAGCAGACGTCCCTGAACTTGTCGGCGTTCGCCTGCATGTCCAGAAGGCAGACGAACTGGACGGAGACCTCGGTGACCTTCATGAGCGTCCTTATCGGGAGGTCGTCGCCTTTGAACACGGCCCTGAAGATCTTCTCGGAATCGTCGTAGCCGTAATGGACGTCGCACTCGTCGAGGAACTTCTTGATGAGTCCCACGATCATCTCCTTGTCCGCCACGCTCTTCTTGTTGTCCTTCTTGATTCCGAACACGCTCAGGCCCCCTGGGCGACACGCCCATTCACGGAGTCCGAATGCCTGAGTCGGAATAAAGCATTATCCGAAGTCCGGTCGGGAGGATAGCGTCGGACTCTGCGAAGGACGCCGTCCGATCCCCTGAACTCGCACCCGCGAAGCATGTCCGGAGTGTGCGCCTGCTCGTCTCCGGAATCGTCGAGGAACGTCTGGCCGAAGAACGCGCTTCCCCCGAGGGATGTCAGGGACGAGGGCAGACGGACGAGGGAGAGGGAGATGCAATCGGAGAACGCGCCTCCGCCCACGGACTCGACCCCCTCTGGAACCGCCGCCTCCTTCAGCGAAAGGCATTTGAAGAAGGCCCATTCGCCTATGCGGACGACGCCGCCGGGAATCTCGGCCTCGATGAGGGAATGGCAGTCGGAGAACGTCCCGTCCTCGATGGCGGAGATGCCCTGCGGGAGTACGGCGCGGCGCATCGAGAAGCAGCCGGAGAACGCCCATGCGCCTATGGACGTCACGCCGTCCGGGATCTCTGCCTCCGAGAGGATCATGCAGTCCGCGAAGGCCTCCTCCCCGATGCACATCAGTCCGGGCGGAAGCCTGACTTCGGACAAGGAGACGCATCCGTAGAAGGCGCGCGCCCCGATGAACATGAGGGTGGACGGAAGCTCGACGGAAGCCAACGACTGGCATCCGGAGAAAGCCTCCTTGGCTATGTTGACGGTCCCCTCAGGGATACGGACCGAAGCCACCGGCAGGCCGGAGAACGCCCCCTGGCCCACCGATATGACCGCGGCCCGGCCGGTCGAGGCGGAGACCGAGTCAGGAACCTCCACGGATTCGGATGCCTGGCTCACCTTGGTCAATGTGGCTCCGTACTCGTCTATGGAGAACTCCATCCCGTCCTCGACCACTGTCTCGCCCATGCTGCTCGATCCTCCAGCATGGAAGGGAAGTCCGACAACTTGAAGAAATGCCTGCGCCCGGTCTCGTTCGGTATCAGGTCCAAGGTCTTCTCCTCGACGTCGTACACCGAGCAATGCCCGGTATGCCACATGTCGACCACGTCCTTGCCTTCGAAGCGGGAGAGCACCTTCTCTATCCTCTCGACCATCCAATCCTGCGGCTCGTCGCCGAGGCCGAAGTCTCCGTCGCCTTTGGCGGTGTAGTCGTTATAGTATTCGCTGTACCAGAACGGGTCCGTGGACCTGTCGTAGGTCTTGGAGTACCACGCCTGCCGCATGAGGTCCAGCATGCCGTCCCTGTCGCCGACGTCCTTGTATCCCTTGGAGAGGATGCGATACCTCTCGATCCCGTGGGAATGCCTGTCCAGATCGGCGAGGTTCCTGGCTCCGGACATGTGGAAATTCGACAGGATGCGGACGCCGTAGGTGACGCATATCTTGCCGTCAACGAATTCTATGACCGCGGATCCGCTGCGGTCCGCCACCATGTAATGCATCTCGAAGCCCCTCATGTGGCCCTTCGGGAGCGAGTGGACGTCGCGGGCCCTTAGGATGTCGACGGCCTCGTTGACGGAGGACGCGTGATCCAGGACGGTGCGGACCACCATGGCCATGCTGAGCCTTTCGGCGCCGGGGTTCGTCGACTCGGTCTTCCCCCTGTCGCTCACCGTGATCCCGTTGACGCAGCATGCCAGCCCGGCGTCGTTCACCCCGTCCATGGTCATGAACGGCACGTACTCGTATAGCTCCGATTCGGCCCCGGAATCCACTACCCCGGACGGGATGAGGGATGAGGAGACGCCCATGGAGGCGTGCCTCCCGGGGGCCGCCGGGACGAATATGACGAAATCAGCCTTGTCTCCGATGGCCCAGTCGTAGTTCCTTCCCATCAGGCGACCCTTGGAGACGGCTGAGCACGAGAATCCCGAAGGCGGGTTCTCGGTGAAGTACCGCTCCCCCGCGGCATAGTCGTAATCGTCGTAGCGGATCGAATAAAGCAGATCGTCCAGCTTGACGGCCTTGCCGCGCCTGCATCCGCCATCCATGATGGCCGATGGGAGAGGACGGATAAAACCGATTCGGGCTCGGAGCTCGTCGTACTTCAGGTTGCGGCCCCTGCACTTGTCCACAGGGTACTTCGCGCCGTTCTTGGCCAGCTTCTCATCGAGCGCGTCGGAGAGGTCTATCCCGTTCATCTGGCCGAAGCGCAGCACGAAATAGAGCACGTCCGCCAGCTCCTCCCTCACGCGCTCCGACCCGGTTCCGTCCTCCAGAATCGCGCGGCACTCCTCGTCCGATTTGAATCTGAAAAGATCCAGAAGCTCCGAGGCCTCGGTCACGATGCCTATCGCGAGGTCCTTCGGGCCGTGGAACGCGTCCCAGTCCCTCTCCTCGCAGAACTCCCGGACCCTGTCGGCCGCCTCGCGTATGGTGACTTCCGCATCGCTCATGCGACGTGAACGGAACGGAGATAGAAAAGATGAAGGGTCCGGGCCGGAGCCCGGAAGAGGTTTCGCTTACTGGGAGCGCCTACTGCTGGCCTCAGGCTTGGAAGCCTTGCCAACATCGAAGTTGATTCCGCAGGACATCTCGGGGTGATGCTTGTGGTTCCAGTACTGGATGAGCATCCAGCAGGGAACGTAGAGGAAGGTGGCGGCGATTCCGACGAAGACGTACAGAAGCCCCATGGTGTCGTACACGTAGTAGAGCAGGCCGGGTATCATGAAGAAGAACTCGAAGATCATCATGAACCAGGCGCCGCAGTACCAGAACTTGCCGACCTTGTAGACCCTCTCGACGTCCTTGAACCTGGGGTCCCTGCGGGACTTGATGAAGGCGCAGCAGCACATTCCCAGGGCGATGGCGAATCCGAGGGCGGAGACGGCGAGGATCTGGGACGCGGTGATGCCGGCCAGCATGACTATGAATCCAATGGCGGCCTCGAAGTACATGGCGAACATGGGGACGCCGTACTTGTTGGTCCTGGAGAACAGCAGAGGGAAGTTCCCGTCCTTGGCCATGATCTGGATGGTCCTGGCGGTGGCGAGGAAGGCGCTCTGGATGATCATCACCATTCCGGCGATGAGCAGGAAGACGGCGATGAGGCCGCCGATGTCTCCGAAATCGCCCTTGGCGATGGGGATGAGGGTTGAAGCCCCGGCCTCCTCGATGCCGGCGTTCCCGAGGGTTCCGTACATGCAGAAAGCGATGACGAAGTACATGAAGAGACAGAGGAGCCCGCAAGCGGTCAGCGCCTTGGGGACGTCCTTCTCAGGCTGCTTGTACTCGGCTCCGTAGGTGGCGGCGGACTCCCATCCGACGGCGCTCCACTGAGCGACGGTGAAGCATCCGAGGATCATCAGGATCCCGTTGCCGTCCCAGGCCCATCCGTCGGGGGACATCTGGCTTGTGATGTAGTCGAGATGGAAGTTCCCGTTCAGCAGAGGCACCAGGCAGATGATCAGAATGGGGACGATGGTGATTCCGGCGAGGATCAGCTGGACCTTCGCGCCGCCCTCGAGCCCCTTGCGCCCGGAGAGGATGATGAATCCGTAGATGAGCGCGCCCAGGAGGATGTAGAAGCCGGTGGCGGTCATTCCGTCCAGTCCGAGGTTGAAGTAGTCGTTGATGTAGACGCCCGTCATGATGGTGAATATCGGGATGACGGGAACCCACGTGGCGAAGTAGGCCCAGGCTCCGAGAGATCCGATGACCCTTCCGGTGTTGATTTTCTTGTTCTTGTATTTCTCGTCGTCCCTGTACACGTGCTGGATCGAACCGCCGATTCCCGCGACGCCGAAGGTGGCGCACATCTCCCCGAGAGGGAGGTTGAGCAGGAATCCAGAAAGGACGGAGAGCACCCAGATGATGATGCTCATCGCCCAAAGCGTTAGAGATAAGTCGCACAACGACGGAACGATCAGAATGGGGATACCCATGGCGATGATGAGCCCCTGCTTCCAGTCGATGGTCCTGAGAAGCTCATACGTGCCGCCTTGAGTGCCGCTGCTTTCTGCGTCTGCCATGAAATGACCTCATCTGACCTCTAAAGGTCGTCAGTCGGCAACATACGGAACCGTTTATAAATTTATTGACGTGTAGACATTTTAATTGAGGGTTACACATAAATTGATTGACAGATTAAGTTAAATTTAAATAATAGAACCAATGCATTTTTCATACGGACGGTTGAACCAGTCCTTAAACACCATTTTATGAGCACATGTCTGCCATTTTACGTGCTTATTGTCCATTATGACCTACCGATCCTATGATACATCAGTGCCGTATTTCTATCCATAATTGCGCTATAAACAGAATAATCCAACATATTCTGAGATGATTATCATCAATTATGGAATGATAATAAATCCGTACATTGACTTATATAAAAATATTTCTTCATATGATTGCGGTTTCCGAATTGCATGTCTCAGCCTATGCATCGGCCGACATCCTCCTAGAACCGTTAGGAAACAGGCGCCGCGTGTTCATATGACTTGAAATTGGTCTGTTTTATCCGCCTGCCAGCACATCGGTTATATCAGCATACCGTGATTGCGTCGCATGGAGGTCTGCTGCGGCTTTCCGACCGATGACGAAGGATTCTCCGAGCGCGTGGACCGCTTCATTTCCGACAGGGGATCCCATGCCGTGACCGGATTGAGGCGGAGAGGACGCGAGCAGTTCGTGGACTACGTGGTCGAGGCGGCACGCGCAAAGGGCATGGACGCCTCCGTATTCCCTTCGATAGGCTCCGACATGACGGCGTTCTACAGTCGCGACGAGGCGGAGAAGACGGCCGAACGCGTCCTGAAGGAAAGACCCGGAACTGACATCGTCTACGGCCAGGACCTCTGCCATCAAGTGCCGGCCGTCGTCAGATACAGGAGGCGATGCCGAATGACCCTCGGAATCGGGATAGACACTGGAGGGACGTTCACCGACGCCGTCATCATCGATCTCGAATCCGAGGAGGTGCTGCGCAAGAGCAAGTCTCCGACCACCCCTGAGGACCTCAGCATCGGCATCAGGGGCGCCATGTCTTATCTGGACAAGGGCCTGCTGAGCCATGTCAGCGTCGTCTCGCTGTCGTCCACTCTAGCCACGAACTCCGTTGTGGAGGGGAAGGGGTGCAGGGTCGCCCTCATATGCGTCGGATTCGACGTGGAGAAGCCCGATGCGGAGGAATACGTATCCATAAAGGGCGGCCACAACATCCACGGCGGGGAGGAGCAGGACCTCGACGTGGCCAAGGCGAAGGAATTCATGTACAAGATCCAAGGAAAGGTGGGCGCCTTGGCCATAAGCTCCTTCATGTCGGTCCGCAACCCGGACCACGAGAACCGGCTCAAGGCGATAGCGAAAGAGATCCTGGGGGTTCCGACGGTATGCGGCCACGACCTCTCCTCGAAGCTCGGCTTCGGAGTCCGCACATCCACGTGCGTCATGAACGCCAGGCTCATCCCGGTGATGAGGTCCCTCATAGATTCGGTGAAGAAGGTCATGGCCGAATACGGGATCCGCGCGCCGTTGATGATGATCCGCGGCGACGGAACCATGATGGGCGAGACCGTGGCCATGGAGAAGCCCATAGAGACGATCATGTCAGGCCCGACCGCCAGCATGATCGGGGCGGTCAGGATGACGGGGCTCAAGGATGCCGTGGTCATGGACATGGGCGGCACCACCACCGACATCGGCATCCTGAGGAACGGAAGGCCTGCGCTGGCCCCCGAAGGAATGACCGTGGCCGGGAAGAAGACCCACGTCCTGGCCGCAAGGATATCCACCGCCGGCATAGGCGGAGACAGCAGGATAATGGTCAACGGGGGCAAGATCGTCCTCAAGTCCACCCGCGCCATCCCGCTCTGCGTCGCGGCGTCCAGATGGCCGTCCGTCGTGGATTCCCTGATGTCCTTGGGCGCCGACGTCCGTCCGGACCCCCAATACCCGGACGACATGGTATATCTGGATTCCGAGCTCTTCGTCACCGTGGGATTCCCCCCGGGCGGAGTGCACGTGTCCACGGAGAGCAGGCTGTTTCTGAAGATGGCCTCGGAACGCCCCGTCACCGCGCGCGAGGCCGCCGAGACCATCAACACGTATCCGTCCGCCTTGGACGTCCGCGGGCTGGAGGCGCGCGGTTACATACAGAGGATAGCCTTCACCCCCACGGACGTGCTCCATGTGGACGGCACCTATCTGGAGTATGCCAGGGAGGCCTCCGTCATGGGCGCGCGCTACCTCTCCCGCAAGTGCGGCATGACCGTGGGCGAGTTCGTTTCCGGATGCAGGGACAGGGTGAAGGCGAAGCTATGCACCGAGCTCATGAAGGTCCTCCTGGCCGACGAGCTCGGGGAGAGGCCGCTGGAGCCCTACTCGGCCAGCATGATAGCCAAGTCCGTCCTGGGAAGCTCCGGGGACTACGGATGCTCCATCAGGCTGAACATACCGATCATCGGGATGGGGGCCCCCTCCGGGACGTACATCAGGTGGGCGGGGGACGCGTTCGGCACCAGGACCGTCATAGACCCGGACTCCGACGTGGGAAACGCCCTAGGCGCGATAACCTCCACGATCTCGGAGACGGTGGAGATAGTGATATCACCGGAGGACCTGGACTCCCCCCAGTCAGGATTCGAGGTCTTCTCGCCCGAAGGGAAGGAGACGTGCGAGAGCCTGGAGAAGGCCGTCGCCCGGGCGGAGGAGATCGGAAAGGCGATAGCCGGAGAGAGGGCGCGCCGCAGCGGGGCCACCGACATAGTGTTCGAGACCTCCCGCGGCAACAGGTATCTCCCCCTCAGGGGGATAGAAGTTCTCGTGGACTGCGTCCTGACCGTGACCGCGGCCGGGAAGCCGGGGGCGTTCGGCGCGCAGAAACTTTAATCGGAACCGCTATGACCGGCCGATGGCCTCCGAGATTTTCGACGTCGCCCTGAAAGGCGACAGCCAACGCATGCTGAGAAGAGGTAGGATCCCCGCGGGCTCCACCTTCGCGGACCTTGAAAGATACATCCTCAGATCCATGGGATGGGACCGTGACGCGGCCTGCGGATTCAGGATCCCGGGTTCCGAATCTCCGATAGAAGACAGGGACAGCCCCCTGGACGCCTACGGACGCATGCCAGTCGACTACTTCCATGGACGCACCACGCTCAGGATTACGCTCCTAGGGGTCTCCGACCCGGATTACTCGAAGTCGCCGTACGCGTCTCGCCGCAGCCCGGATCGCTCCAAGTCGATCCGCCTCTGCCTGAGAAGGTGGGAGGAATCCCTGAGATCCTCGAGTTTCCTGGATGACGAGGCCCTTTCCAAGGTGGCCGCCGCGATATCGTCCAGCCGCAGGACGGACGCCTATCTCGACACGAAGACTATGAAGGTCACTGAGAGGAACGCCGAAGGGGCCATCCTGATAAGACGCGGGGACTCGGACTTCTTGAAGGATGCTGCGACGGAGTTCTGCCGCTCGGAGAGCCTCAGGCCTCCGGCACAAGGGGAGGGATGGTACGGGCGCTTCCTTCAGGACCTGTCCCGCTCTTCCAAGAACGAGAAGGCATGGCGCCTGTTCCTGGAAGGATCCTCGACGCGCGCCGCGGAGGAATGGGCGGAGGACAACGGGCTCCGCGGAGGAGAGCCGGACCCCTCGCATTCGGGACTGCTTCCGTGCAGGTATTGCGGAAAAAGGTACAAGGCCTCGGAGGACAGGAGCGGAATGCCGGTCATGGCCGACAGGCCCCGGTATCCCATGGCCGTGTTCTGCCCCGACTGCGGGAAACACAGCGTCCTGTCGCTATTCAACGACGGGTTCGGCCTGGAATACTGCTTCAGGGGGGAATCGCGCTCGTGCTGGGTGACGGGAGACCTGTCCGCTGCGAAAAGGAGGGCGGAATCCGAAACCGATCCGGACGAGAAGGCCAGGCTGCTCCTGATGGCGGCCTTGGAGGCCTACCGCTGCGGGAAGGCCGAGGAAGCCGAGGAACTGGTGGAAGAGGCCTCCGGAAGGATGCCGGAGGAGTCGGCCGCCGTCTCCGCATACATCGGTTACGGGCAGCCTTGCGGAAACGGAGGCCGCGACCCTCTTGCTAGAATCCTGTCAGAATGCGTGCGGATGCGCTCAGAGACGGATTATCGCATCCTTTCTGAAGCGATGGACGCGGTGGATGGCGCCATCGAGGAGCTTGAACTGCCTGAATGGCTCGAATGGGACCTGAGGCTCTCCGAGATCCTGGGGCTGTGCGGCTGCGACGACGCCGCGAGGTCCTTCGGCCGGATGGAGGGGATCATAGGATCATGCCTTGATTCCCTGAAGGAAAGAGGATCCGCCACAGGCGACGAATGCCGCCTCCTGTGTTCGATGACCGAGGCCGCGACGCGCTTCTCCTTCCGCAATCTGGATCCCGAGCATCCCCTGCGCCTCCTGGACGAGGTGTACGAGGCGTTCTCTGAAGGCCCGATCCGGAACCCCTCCGTGGCTTCCGTCGTCCTGCTCAGAAGGGGGATCATCAGAATGTCTATGTCTGACAATGACGAGGCCGTGGATGACCTCGTCGCCGTCATTGACGCCATGATGACCAGATCCGGACGCGGGCCCGTAGCCGGAAGGCGCGCGTTCACGGCGATGCTGGCGTTGTATCCGTACGATCCCGAGAGCATGGACCTCATCACGATAGCGGTCAACAGCATGAACGCGATGTCCCTGAGCGGAGCGGTGACGGAGCAGGAGCTGGAAGAGCTCCTGGAAGCCGTGCCCAAGGCGCTCAAGGCGGGCGGCGAATACTCCGAATCGAGGAAGGACGTCGAGGCCTGGACCAATATCAAGCTGGGGCCGGAGCCGGAGGAGTTCCTGACTCCGGATGACCTGATGGACCTGAGGTTCAGCTACTATCTTCCCTGACCGCACGCGTGCATGCACCATGCACCGTTAAACCCCGGTCCGTCAAACGGGAGGCCATGGGAACGAGATGCTTCATCTCAATGAAGGAGAACGGCAGGATCAAAGGGGTCACATGCAACTACGACGGCTACATAGAATGCGCAGGGATGACGCTGTTCCTCGACTTCACGGACAGGGACTCGCTACGCAGGCTCATCGACCACGGAGACATGAGCTCCCTGGGAACCGCGGTGAACAACACGGCGTTCCTGACTGGCGGAAACCATGGCGCGAGGGAATACCGCGGAGCGGACTCGATATGCGAGTCCGAATCGGTGGAATACGCATACGTCCTGGACGAGAACCGGAGATGGCAGTATTACAGGCCGGGGGACGACGACGCCCGCGACCTGGAATCCGACCTCAGGATATGCTGCCCCGGAATCTTCCAAATAACCTGAATCAAAAGGAAAGGAGGGGAGACCCCCTCCGGGTTTCACGCGGCGTTCTTCTTCTGGACGGCGAGCCAGATGGGGACGTACGCGAGCAGGATGATGGCGGCGATCACGATCGCTATGTAGGCGGTAATGCCGGTGTCGGCCCCGCCGTCGGAGCTCAGGTAGTAGCTCCAGTAGATCAGGCTGGGCAGCCACACGAAGAACTGGATGCAGGACATCACGATGATGACGCCGGTCCATCCCCTGGGCGCCTTGAAAGGCCTCTCCAGACCGGAGAACCTGGGGTCCCTCTTGGTCTTCACGTAGGCCGCAAGGGCTATTCCGTTGGCTAGGCAGTATCCGATGGCCGAAGCGGTGAGGATGGTCATCGAGGTGGTGGAGAGCCCGTAGACCCAGGAGCTGGCCTCGAGGATCAGGAGAAGCACCAGGTTGAACACGCTGACGAAGATCATGGCGTTGACAGGCATTCCGCGGGAGTTCTTCTTGCAGAACCAGGCGGGAAGGTTGCCCTCCTCGGCGATGGAGTTGAGCGACCTCGAGGACCCGAGGAACCCGGTCTGGATGATCAGGATCATGGCGACGATGAGGAAGAACAGGGCGATGTAGGACCCCATGTCTCCGAAGACGAACTCCGCGATAGGCTTGAGGGTGGCCGTTCCGGCCTCGGTGATGGCCTCGTATCCGAGGGAACCGTAGACGACGGTGGACACGAAGAAGTACATTATGAGACAGATGATTCCGCATCCGAAGAGCGCCTTGGGAACGTCCTTTCCAGGGTCCTTGTACTCGGGACCGTAGACCGCGGCGGTCTCCCACGCGCAGGCGCTCCACTGCCCGAGGGCGAAGCATCCGAGGATCAGGACCACGTCCTCGGGAGACCAGGAGAATCCGGGGCGGGTCCATTCGGTGGTGATGACGTTGAAGTCGAACATGCCCTTCGCGAGGGCGCCGATAAGGATGACCACGATGGGGATGAGGGAGACCAGCGCGAGGATGGTCCCGACGGTCGCGCCGCCCTCGAGACCGCGTATGCCCAGAAGGAGCATGAGGGCGACGATGACGACTCCCACGACGAAATAGAAGCCGACGGCCATCCAGCCATCGAATCCGAGGTCGAACATCTGCATGAGGTAATCGCCGATCATCATCGAGAAGATGACCACGACCGGGCACCATGCGAACCAGTAGCACCAGGCGCTGAAGGCGCCCAGGAGCTTTCCCTTGTCTATGCCATCGACCTTCTTGTCGGATTTGAAGACGGCTTGGGCGCACCCAGGCAGCCCGGTGGCGTTGGGGAACACGGTGACCATCTCCCCGTAGGCGAGGTTCTGGACGAATCCCTGAAGCACCGAAACGGTCCAAACGAAAATACAGCAACCCCACACGAGGGATGACACGTCTCCCAGCGAGGGGAGGATCAGCAGCGGGACGCCCAGGGCTATGAACATTCCCTGTTTCCAGCTAACCGACCTTGTCAGCGTGATGTTTTCTTCTGTCATCTGCTATCCTTTCCTAAATAACAATATAATTCCCATTACCGCATATGCTCTATATTTAACTTTATCTAAAAAATTTCTAAAATTCAAATTTAGTTTATAAAGCTAACAGTATTAACGTTGACAAGTCCTTTAACCATATCAAATATGTTTCCTTAACATCGTCCATTATAGATAACTTTATATATAACTCAATTCTGAAAACGAAGAATAATAGCAATACTTAAATATGGATTAAATCAAGGCTCAAATTGAACCTGAATCAGATGAGCCAATCCTTGAGCAGCCTGGGCAGAATCACGGAATGCTCCACGTAGCTGCCGTGGTCGGCGTCGGGGACTATGTACATATGTCCATGCGGGATGGAACCAGCTATGAACTCGGTGTCGGAGCGGTCCACGGCATCGAATTCCCCCGCTATCACCAGCGTCGGCACGCGAATGGCCATCAGGTCCGCCTTCGTGATGTGCGGCTCCTCCAGCATCAGGCGCTGAAGGGGATCCTCCGGATCCACGTCGAATCCGCTCCAGTCGACGGCGGAAGGATTAGTGTTGGCGCCCCCGACGGCCAGCCTCAGAAGGTCATCGGGATGCTCCGAGGCCAGTATTAGCCCGGCTATTCCCCCGTCGCTGTAGCCGAATAGGACCGGCCTGACCAGCCCCAGCTCGGTTATCAGCGCATGGACGTCCTCGGCCATGTCCGCATAATGGTACTCCTCCGGCGCCTGGCTGGAACCGTGGCCGCGCGAATCCACCGTGACGACCTTGAAGAAATCCTTGAGCTCCTCGACGGCCACGTCGAAGATGGACATGTCCTCCCCGTTGCCATGGAGGAGTATCAGGGGACGGCCCTCGCCCTCGACCTCGTAGTGGATCCTGATGCCGTTCACCTCGGCGAACATGAGCGCAGGTAGGGAAGAGAAGTAGATAATAGATATGAAAGGCCGGGGAAAAACCCCGGCAAGGTTTGGGAAAGCTCACTCGGCCTTGACCTTCGCCCTTCTGGACTGGAGCACGAACCAGAGGGGGACGTAGAGCAGCAGGATGACCGCGCCTATGATGACGGACATCATTCCGTTCTCGATTCCTCCGTTGATGCACCAGAACGCCAGGCAGGGAATCAGGATGAAGAACTGGTAGATCATCAGGAAGCAGGCGACCGCGAACCATCCGCGGGGAGCCCTCCAGGGCCTGGGAAGGTCCTTGAAGCGGGGGCTCCTCCTGGAGACGATGAACGCCAGCATCCCCATTCCCAGAGCGAAGCAGAATCCGAATGAGGAAGCCGCGAGGATCATTCCCACGGAGCCGAAGTTGATGATTATGATGAATATGATTCCCATGGCGAACTGGAACAGCATCGCCGCGATAGGCGCGCCGTTCTTGTTGGTCTTGGTGAAGAACTTCGGCATGTTGCCCTCGTGTCCCATGAAGTACAGGGTCCTGGAGGATCCGAGGAACGCGGTCTGGATGAGCATGACCATTCCGGACACCAGAAGGACGAGGGCGACGATCAGCCCTATGTCTCCGAAGTCGGCCTGGGCGATCGGATAGAGCGTGGAGATTCCCCACTCGTCGATCTGCTCGGGCGTGAGCATTCCGTACACGCAGAAAGGCACGATGAAGTACAGGGCGAGACAGATGAGACCGGCGGAGATCATGGCCTTGGGAAGGTCCTTTCCGGGGTTCTTGTACTCTGCTCCGTAAGTCGCGGTGGACTCCCAGGCGCAGGCGCACCACTGGGCGTACGCGAACATTCCGAAGACCATCATCATGTCGGTGGCGGACCACTCCCATCCGTCAGGGGTGAAGTTCTGAGCGATGAGATCGAGGCTGAAGTGCATCTCGTTGGACGAGAATCCGGTGAACGGGACGCAGACGACGACCAGAAGCGGAAGAATGGCTATCAGGGCGAGGACGAGACCGAGCTTCGCTCCTCCGGAAAGCCCCTTGGACCCTACGTAGACGATGATGCTGAAGATCACCACTCCGAGCAGCAGCTGCAGGATTATGGGCTCGAACGGGAGCTCCATCCCGAGGCCGTACTCGAGGTACTTGGTGATGTAGTCGCAGGACGTGCAAGTGAAAATGGGGATGACGGGGGTCCATGTGAACCAGTACGACCATGCCGTGAACGCGCCCACGAACTTTCCTAGGTCGTACTTCTTGGGATTGGGGCTGGTGAACACCTTCTGGGCGCACCCTCCGATACCGGGGGTCTCGAGCGCCGCGGCCATCTCTCCGATAGCGAAGTTCTGACAGAATCCCTGAAGGACCGACACGGTCCATATCATAATGCTGAGACCCCATGCGGTTCCAGCAATGTCATAAATGCCGGGAAGAATCAGGATGGGGACTCCCATCGCGATGATCATTCCTTGCTTCCAATCAATCGACTTGACGAGACCGCTGTCGGAGGAGGGCTGCGGTTGTATGGCTTCCGTGCCCCCCTTGCCGTAGATCTCGATGTCTTCACTCAAATTCATTCCTCCCTTGGATGAATGACGTATCGATTCATCCAGTATGATGGATAAATGTTACTGCCAACTATATAAATTTCACTGTTGTTTAACTAATAACTATATATACGATGATTCAAACACCATATTTAACTCCATTATTTCTAGAAATATTAGTATATATTTATTTCTATTATAGAAAATGATTATCACTAAATTTCGAATAAATTGTAATTATTATAAGACATATATTATAATGATAGTAAGCGACTTCTGAACAAAGCAGATAACCTTTTATTGAGCATTCAATATTAATACAGGGGTAGAAAAGATAATTTTTAATACTAGATTCAAAAAGCACAGAATTCTGCACTCATACTTTATCAATACATCATTTATAGGAACGAGCCATACTCCAACCGGTTAGAATGCCTGGAAGCAAATACGACAGGGAAATCCGCTTCATGGCGAGAGAAGTCGATAGGCTTACCGCCTAGAAATCCGAGCTGGAATCCTCTTCGACCCCCAGCGAAGACTTGGACAAATGCATCGCCGAAATAGACCGGCTCGTGGACCAATACACCACGCGTCGCAAGGAGATCGAGGACTCGTTCATCGAATGCGGCCTGGAGGTCCCGCTGGTAAGCAGGAACCTGAACGCCACGGTGAATCCCGTCGGCCCGTCCTTCGAGCCTGTGGGAAGGGACTACAGGGTCAAGGTGGACGAGGAGGCGAAGAGCAGGCCCGCGCCCGAATACAAGAGCCAGTCAGCGGAAATCGACGAGGATGCTTCCCTGGAGGACCGCCTCAGAATGGTATCGTCCAAGATCTCGAAAGTCGAGGACGAGATCGTCAAGGCCGCCCTCGCCGACGACTACGACGCCCGCGAGCGTCTCGAGAAAGAGGCCCGCGACCTGAAGGCTAGACGCGAGACGATCATAGCCGAGATCAAGTCCTCGCGCTCCAGACCGGCCGTCGACGAGGAGTCCCAGAAGAGGATCGAGGCCCTGGAGGCGGAATGCCGGGCGCTGAGGTCCCAGATCTCCATGATCAGAGGCGACATCGCCGATCTGATGAACCAGATGGACGAGGTCGCCCGCAGGCTGGGAATGGACGAGGATCAGGACGAGGACGACGACTGAGGTCGCGTCCCGTCCCATGGCGACGGAGTTCACACCGTTTAATACGTCGCCATTCCTCAAATATTATTATAAATGGAAACAAGGAACGGGATGTATCGGCTCATCCCAGAGCCAGGATATTGATACAATGGCAAACGAGACGCTCCTGTTCCCATTCGTCCGCGTCGTCGGACAGGAAAAGATGAAAAGAGGACTCCTCCTGAACATAGTGGACCCTGGCATCGGCGGAATCCTCATCAAGGGGGAGAAAGGAACGGCGAAATCCACCTCGGTGAGGTCGCTGGCCCAGATCCTCCCTCCCAGGACCTCCGTCGTGGGATGCCCGTTCCACTGCGACCCCCGCTATCCGAAGAGGATGTGCATCCAGTGCCGCGAGAGGCTGGCCGCTGGAGAGAAGCTGGAATCGCAGGAGGTCCCCATGTCGGTTGTGGAGCTCCCTCTGAGCGCCACCGAGGACCGCGTCTCCGGTACCCTGGACCTGGAGCACGTGCTGAAGACCGGAGAGAAGAAGTTCGAGCCGGGAGTCCTTGCCCAGGCCAACGGCAACATCCTGTACGTGGACGAAGTGAACCTTCTGGACGACCACATCATCGACCTGCTCCTGGATTCTGCCGCGATGGGCGTCAACTACATCGAGAGGGAGGGGGTGTCATTCTCCCACCCCGCCAAGTTCGTCCTGGTCGGGAGCATGAACCCTGAGGAGGGTAGCCTGAGGCCCCAGCTGCTCGACCGTTTCGGCCTGTGCGTCGACGTGGAGGGCGACAAGGACGTCAACGTCAGGATGGAGGTCATCAAACGCAGGATGGCGTTCGACGCCGACCCTGAGGGATACATCGCATCCTGCCAGTCCGAGATAGACGAGATGCGCGCCAAGATCATCGAGGCCCGCTCCGTCCTGCCCAAGGTCGTGCTCGACGACAAGATAATCCACGACATAGTCTACACCTGCATCCACTTCAAGATGGAGGGGCACAGAGCCGACATCACCATGATGAGGGCCGCCAAGGCCAACGCCGCCCTCGACGGAAGGACGGAGGTCACCAAGGCGGATCTCCGCACCGTCGCTCCGCTTGTTCTCGGCCACCGCCTGAAGAAGCGCGCGTTCGAGGAGGTCGCCTTCGACATGAAGGAGCTGGACCTATGCCTGGGCCTCTGAGCGCCCCGCAGTACCCGTTCTCAGCCGTATACGGGATGGAACAGGTGAAGAAGGCGCTGATGTGCGCCATGGTCAACCCCCGCGTCAAGACCGTGCTGATAATCGGAGCCTCCGGCACAGGGAAGACGCTGGTGGCCCGTTCGCTGGGAAGGATCTCCGGCAAGAGGATCGTGAACGTCCCCCTGAACGTCACGGACGAGCAGCTGTTCGGATGCCTGGACATCGAGTTCGCCATCAAGGAGGG
>JAEEGI010005499.1_pt1 | contig 29143 bp, 26 predicted proteins | sample 8958751 | NCBI WGS metagenome assembly JAEEGI01 (sample SAMN16246545, study PRJNA631951) | gut metagenome | biome: gut microbiome; feature: rumen; material: KS-attached | host: Bos | place: Iran: Karaj | collected 2018-10 | reverse complement strand
CTCAACGCCAAGCTCGCTGCAGCCGCATTCAACTTCAAGAGGGCCATGAGGCACTTTTTTGTCCTGTTGGAATGGCTATACAGCTTTTGCTTTCTGTGGAATGGGATGGACAAAAAATGCGAACGCCTTATGCCGAAGGAAAACTCAAATGAAGAACAAGAAGAATGTTAGGGCTTCGCTGATATACAAAAATGTCAATAAATATTGACTATTATTACTAAAATGTTTATATTTATCGACATAATGGGAAAGAAAAGTGTCACATTGATGCCTAAAACAGGCAAAATTCTTGAAGAGATGGGTGAACAAATCCGTCTTGCTCGAATGCGTCGTAAAATCACGGTGGCTCTTGTTGCCGAACGTGCGGGGGTCAGTCGGGCTTCCGTTTGGGCTGTGGAAAAAGGTTCTGCGGCGGTCGCTATCGGCATTTACGCTGCGGTTCTTCACGCGATTAATGGTTTGGATAAAGATTTGCTTAAGGTTGCTGCTGATGACGAACTCGGTCTAAAGCTTCGTGACATAGAACTTCTGAATAAATACCGCAAGGGGGACGCATGAAACAGATTTTTGTTTACGAAAATTGGTGCAGCGTGAATCCAGCTCTCATTGGATCCCTCTATGTTGAAAATTCAAGAGGTAAGGAGATTTGTTCCTTTGAATATGACAACGTTCCCGTCTAAAAAAGACAAGACAAACTGTAGTGCTTGGGAAAAAAGCGTTTATGAGCTTGCTGGAATGTGTGGGCTGACGGTCTCTGAAAGTCGTCTTGAAAAGTTTTCAAAGTACGGTTCTACATTCCTAGTGAAACGCTTCGACCGCGATTTCGACCGAAGAATTCATTTCACTTCGGCAATGGCACTCCTTGGCGGTAAGGATGGCGAAAACAATTACGGATATACAGACATTGCTTCTTTTATCAAGTCAGCAGGAGCGAACCCTAAAAAAGACCTTGTTGAACTCTGGAAGCGAATCGTATTTAACATTCTTGTGTCCAACACTGATGACCACCTAAGAAACCATGGATTCCTGTTGTCAGAAAAAGGATGGATTCTTTCACCTTTGTTTGATGTCAATCCAAATCCATACGGAGAATACCTCTCCTTAAACATCTCCGAAACAGATTCAACACTTTCTTTGGAATTAGCTTTAGACGCAAGTGAACTGTATGGAATATCCTCTGCGACTGCAAAAAAATATATCACCGAAATGAAGAATGTTGTCTCCGAAAACTGGCGTCAAATCGCAACCAAGAACGGGATATCAAGAAGCGAACAATCCTTTATGGAAAGTGCTTTTAGCGCAGCTGACTAAGGAAGAAATAGACCAATTCCGGTTGTAATTTATCTCGTCAGCCCGCTTTCTTGATTATATTTATCACATGGCTATGAATATGTTTGGAAAGATAGTTTTGGCTGCGGCTGTTGTTTCGGTGGTGGCGTCGGTTTCTGCGTTTGCGGCGGGCAAGGTCGCTTGCGTTGGCAATAGCATTACGTACGGTTACGGGATTGTGTCTTGGCCCGACCAGACGAGTTATCCGCATCATTTGCAGGAAATGTTGCGTGGCGATGCACCTGGCGATACTGTCGAAAATTTTGGCGTGAGCTCACTTACCGTTCGGAAAGACGATCAGGCTTCGTACTGGAAGGGCCACCGTTTTGCGCCGGCGATTGAATTTGCCGCAGATACGGTTATCATCGAGTTGGGCACGAACGATTCCAAGGCTTACGCACCGTGGAATACTCCGGCACAGAATGCTGTGGTCGATTCTGCTATTACGACAGATTTTGAAGCGTTGATTGATACGTTCCAAGTGAAGTCGAAACCGCATATTTTTATTTGCTTGGCTCCTTATGTAAATAACGTAGATTGGAACATTATTGATACGACGGTCGTGAATCGCGTGAATCCTGCAATTTTGCGGGCGGGGCTCGAAAAGGGCGTGAACGTGATTGACTTGCATTTTTATTTTAGTGCGCTTGAAAAGCCGAGCTGGTATTTGGAAGATTTGGTGCATCCGTCTGTTGAGGGGGCAAAGCACTTGGCCGAAATTGTGTATGCCCATTTGCAGATGGATACTTTGCGTGTAACGCAAGATGACAACCTTACGCTCAAGGCATCGAAAGGTTTTGGCTACCAGTGGTACAAAAACGGCAAGATGCTTGAAGGCGATACGCTTGAAACGCTTGCAATTTCAGGAGCGGGTGAGTACAAGGTTTCGGTGAAAATTGACGAAAAAAGTTTGTCGCGAATTGTGACGGCTCCGTTGAATGTGCAAGAAACGACGAAACTCAAACCGGATGTACGCGTAGGTGATTTGCACGAAAATAACCCCATGGAGCTTAAGTCTGAACATCATTTTGATGTTCGTGGTCGCGTTTTGAATGTTCAAAATAAATTCCAAAAGGTCTATTCAAAACGACAATATTAGAGTGAAACTTGTTTTTTATTATGGTTGATGCCAAATTTTTTCGGATTGGCAATGTTATCTGAATTATCGCAGGCGAGTAGAAACTGCCTTACAAGCGGGTATGGTGCAAACGGCTGAAACGTAGGATCCTTCCACCTGAAGAATATAAAAAGGAACCCTCGCGGGTTCCTTTCTGAAATTTTGCTCAAAGCAGCGTAGCTGCGACCTCATCGCTCAAAGCGACCGCAGGTCGCGAGCTCATACCTACTTGATGATGAGCATAGAATCATTCCAAGCCTCTCGTGAGACTCCGCACCTATGGTGCGGGAGGAGGGTTTTATACCCTCCGTTCGTCGAACGAAATCGTTGTTTTTAGAGATGCGCCAGTCTATGGCTGCCGCAGCTCTTAACAAGGATTTGGAGGCGTAGCAAAAATGGAACCTTTGCAGGTTCCATTTTTAATCTCGTTATATGTTAATCGTTTATTTAACGATTAACATAGATTCGTCCCAAGCTTCGTGCTTTTCGAGGCCGAGGAGGTTGGCCGTCGTAGCAGCGATGTTGGAAAGGCCCCAGTCGCCTTCCTTGAGGCCGAGCTTGCCGCCCGTGACGTTATCGTAAAGGATGCAGGGCACCTTGTTGAGGGTGTGGCTCGTCTTGGCCTTGAACGTACCGTCCTTGTTGACCTTCGGCATGCCGGTCTTCTTGTCGATTTCGTACATTTCGTCGGCGTTACCGTGGTCAGCCGTGATGATAGCGACACCACCGAGGGCGTCGATCACCGGGAGGAGGCGTGCGAGGCCGATATCCACAGCTTCGATAGCCATCGTAGCGGCGCGGAAGGAACCGGTGTGGCCCACCATGTCGCCGTTCGGGAAGTTGCAGCGGAGCGTCTGGTACTTGCCGCTCTTCAAAGCTTCGATCATGGCGTCGGTGATTTCGGCAGCCTTCATCCACGGGCGCTGTTCGAACGGAACAACGTCAGATTCAATTTCGAGGTAGGTTTCGCCGTCGAACTTGCTGGAACGGTTGCCATTCCAGAAGTAGGTCACGTGGCCGTATTTCTGCGTTTCGGAGCAGGCGAACTGCTTCACGCCCGTTTCGGCAAGCCATTCGCCGCTGGTTTCCTTGATGGCCGGAGGCGGCACGAGGAAGCGGTTCGGGAGCTTGAGGTCGCCGTCGTACTGGAGCATGCCGGCGTAGCAGACGTGCGGGAAGCGCTTGCGGTCAAATTCGCTGAAGGATTCTTCTTCGAAGGCACGGGTGATTTCGATGGCGCGGTCGCCACGGAAGTTGAAGAACACCACGGAGTCGCCATCGTTGATGGTTCCGACCGGCTGGCCGTCCTTCGCAATCACGAACGGAGGCAAGTCCTGGTCAATGGCCTTGGTTTCGCCACGGAGCGTTTCGATAGCCTGTGTAGCGTTGTCGAAGTAGCGGCCTTCGCCGAGCACGTGGGTCTTCCAGCCGAGTTCCACCATCTTCCAGTTAGCATTGTAACGGTCCATGGTAATCTGCATACGGCCACCGCCGCTAGCAATGCAGACGTCGAATTCCGGGCTGCGCAGTTCGTCCATGAACTTTTCGAACGGGCCCACATAATCGAGAGCGGAGGTTTCCGGCACGTCACGACCGTCGAGGAGGATATGCACACGAACCTTCTTGAGGCCTTCCTTCTTGGCCTGGGCGACCATGGCCTTGAGGTGGCTGATGTTGGAGTGAACGTTACCGTCGCTGAAGAGGCCGATGAAGTGGAGCACGGAACCGTGATCACGCACGTTGGAGGCGATTTCCTTCCAGGCGTCGCGGCCGAAGATGTCGCCGGAGACGATGGCGTCTTGCACGAGGGCGGCACCCTGGTTGTACACCTGGCCGGCACCGATAGCGTTGTGGCCCACTTCGGAGTTACCCATGTCTTCGTTGGTCGGCATACCCACGGCGCGGCCGTGAGCCTTCAGGAGCACGTTCGGGTACATCTTGAAGAGGTTGTCGAGGGTCGGGGTGCGGGCAGCCTTGATGGCGTTGCCTTCGACCTTATCGGTGATGCCAAAACCGTCCATCACAATCGTGACGACGGGTCCCTTGATACCGGGGAAGTTGGAAAGTTTCTTGAGCATGTTTTACTCCGTATTAATGTTTACGGGGGCAAATTTAGAAAAATAAAAAGGTTCCCCAAAGGAGGGGAACCGTTGAAAATAGGTGTTTTATGACTTATTTCTTTTTAAACATGAGGATTGTCAGGGCGTAGTTGCCGTTTGCATCCGGAGTGTCCGATTTTTCCTGCAACGTGAATGCATAGAATCCGTCGCCAGTCTGTTCGTTGTAATTGCTGCCGATTGCAACGTAGAACTTGTACGATTCCAAGGCGAGCGTTGTTGTGAGGTTGCCCTTCCTGAAACGGAAATCACTCATGTGTGCCGGAGAGGGGGGCAGCAGGCTGATTGTCCAGTCGTCATCGTAGTTCTTGTCCCTGTCATTGCTGTATGCGGTAATCTGGACCCCGTTCTGGGTATGCATTGTGACTTTTCCGGTCAGTTCGTCGGCGGTAAAGATAATGTCCGAAGTAGAGGCATCGGCTGCCGTCGCACTTGCCAAGGATAAGCCTTTGCCGTCCTTTGTCCCCACATTAACCACTGCCGAAACGAGTTCCACCGCGGCTGCTGCAAGTTCTTCCGGAGTCTGCGTCGGGGTCTCGGGAATTTCCTCGCAGTGGCTTGCTTCGCGCACGAATGTTGCGGAATCTCTGGTGACATACATGTTGGGCTGGCTTGCATCGTAGGTGGCCATGTATGTGGCGTAGATGATGAATGTGCCGCAGTCACTCTTGTCGTTGTCGATGATGACGGCGCCCTGGTCGCCCCAGTTGATATTGGGCATTGCTCCCTGAATAGGATTGTATGTGATCTGGAGCGGAGTTCCTACGACAGCGCCTGTTTCGGAAATCTTAGCCAACGAGAGTTCTGCGTTGGTAAAGGCGACTTCGGCACCGGTCGGTATAGTCGTGGTGTCCAGAAGATCAAATGATGCACCACCGTTAATCACCATTCTAGATCCGTCGCCACTCACCGTGACAGTGATTGGGAGCGGAGAAACGGGAGATATGGCTGTAGTTGTGGGAAGAACCGGTGTGTCCGGAACATCGGGCTGGTCCGGAGTGGGGGAGCTTCCTGAGTCATCGTCAGAACAGGCCGTGTAGCCGGCTACAATAGCTGCACTCATCGTGAGCATAAACAGATAGCGAGAAAATGGATATTTCATAAATCACCTCTTTTTCTTTTCTTCTGTGCTTAAAAATAAACAAAAAAAAGAAAAAACATTCATTATAAGGAATTTGAATCAAAAAAATGTGACCAAATCGGCTTTTTTCAGTGTTAAAAAAGACTTACAAAAGCAAAAGGCCCCAATAGCCCATTAAGGCTTTGGGGTCTTTTATATAATTAGAAATTTCTTTTAGGAGAGGTTACTTCTTGAAGTAGATGATGCTCAAGGGTCTGACGCCGTTTCCGTCCGGAACATCCTTTGATTCAAGCGTGACTGCAAAGAAGTCGTCTCCGGTATCGGCATTGAAGGCCGGTCCAATGACAATCCAGAAGTAGTCAATGTCGAATTTTTCGGCGGATTCAGCGAGCTTAGTTTCATTGAATCTGAAATCGCTGATGTGTGCCGGAATCGAGGGCAGGAGTTTGGAACTGTAGTCGTCGTCAAAGTTCCTGTCCTTGGCGTTGTTGTACTTGACAACCCTGTAACCATTGACACCATAGAGCGTCAGCGCACCAGTTTCATCTGTTTCGACTCGAATCTGGGCCTGCTCCATGAGCACTTCTTTTTCTTGGGTGAAGGAGAATCCGTAGGTCGTAGAGGTGGACATGTTGCCCCTGAACATGTTGAGCGGGACGTCGGACACGATGACGTCAGCTGCAGAGGAAGACTCCGGCTCGGGATCCGGCAAGCAGGATTCCGGCTTACGCTCGAACGTCAGAGAGTCCACGGAGGCGAACTTGTTGGGATTTTCTGGATCGTTTGTTGCGTAGAGGAGGACGAACAGCTTGAATGTTCCGCACTGGGTCTTTGCCGGGTCGTTTATGGACACGCCCATTTCGCTAAGGTTAATTGCTGATTGCGGGAAAGTCGGGGCCGTGTATTGGAGCTCGACCATTGCCTGTTCGTTTTCGCCCGCGTCGTTCACGTGTGCGAGAATCAGTTCAATGCCGGTGAAGAACGGGTCGTTTTCGCTGTCAGCGTTAGCAGTCGTGTCCCATCCGTCCAGAATAGCACTTCCATTGAACGTGAAAATGGTTTCATCCGGGGTGGGGTTGGCGGCGGCCTGCTGGAAGCGAATAGGAGAAACTTCCGTAACCTGGATAGATGACATCAGCGGCATTGCCGAAGAAGAAGATTTTTCAGTATCCTTTTCCGGGGCCGAAGGGTCGTCGCTGCCTGTGCATGCATACATTGCGGCAGTGAACAGCGAAAAAAGTGCAAGAAGCGATGCGCTTTTCAGAAGATCGTATTTCATTTTTTTTTGTCCTCTCTATATATTATCCTTGAAAATAAACAAAAAAATGCAAAATGTGTCTTTTAAACGTGTAAAATTTGATGAAAGAAAACGGTTTTTTTGCAAAAAAAACGCAATTTGAATGGATGTTGCGTAAATAATAGATTACAGTCACATGTTTTTGCTTTTTACGCCTATTTCATGTCGCGGATGATGTCGCGGAGGCGGGCAGCTTCCTCGAAATCGAGACGTGCCGCAGCCTCCTTCATTTGGCGCTCCAGGTCTTCCAGTTGTGAGTTGTCAGTTGTGAGTTGTGAGCCTTGAACCTCGGACCTAGAGCCTTTCTTTCGTCTTTCGTCTTTCGTCTTTCGTCTAGAACTGGGCTGTAGCGGTTCCATCGGCCGAATGCCGGTGTTGTCGTCATCCCAATCGTCATCGACGGAATCGTCGCCGATGTCGCCGAGCGGGTCGTTGATTCTCAGGTCGTCTTCGAGCTTGCGGGTCACGGACCTCGGCGTGATGCCGTGTTCCTTGTTGAATTCTTCCTGCACGCTGCGACGGCGGGCGGTTTCGGTGACGGCCTTCTCCAGGCTGTCGGTCATGTTGTCGGCGAAAAGGAGTACCGTGCCGTTCACGTTACGGCTTGCGCGGCCCATCGTCTGGATAAGGCTTCTGTAGTTGCGCAAGAAGCCTTCCTTGTCGGCGTCGAGTATGGCGACCATGCTCACTTCGGGCAGGTCGAGGCCTTCGCGTAGCAGGTTGATGCCGACGAGTACGTCGAATTCCCCGGTGCGTAAGCCCCGAATCAGTTCATGGCGTTCCAAAGTCTTGATGTCGCTGTGCAGGTAGCGCGCACGGATGCCCGCTTCCACGAAGAAGTCGGTAAGGTCCTGCGCCATCTTCTTGGTGAGCGTCGTGACGAGCACGCGGTCGCCGTTCTTGACGACTTCCTCGATGCGGTACAGGAGTACGTCCATCTGGCCCTTGATGGGGAACATCTCGATTTTTGGGTCCAAGAGTCCGGTCGGCCTGTTAATTTGTTCGGTAACTACGCCGCCTGTCTTTTTCAGTTCGTAATCGCCGGGAGTCGCAGACACGAAAAGCACCTGCTTCGGGTACATGTACTCGAATTCGGCGAAGTTCATCGGGCGGTTGTCAAGTGCGCAGGGGAGGCGGAACCCGTACTGCACCAGTGTGGTCTTGCGGCTCTTATCGCCCTCGGCCATGCCGCCCACCTGCGGGATGCTCACGTGGGATTCGTCCACCATCAAAAGCCAGTCGTCGCCGAAGTAGTCGATAAGCGTGAAGGGACGCGTACCCGGGGCGCGGTTTTCGATGATGCGGGAGTAGTTCTCGATGCCGCTGCACTGTCCGGTTTCGCGGATCATTTCCATGTCGTAACGGGTGCGGCTGCTGAGGCGGGCCGATTCCAGCACCTTGCCTTCCTTGTCGAGTTCGGCGAGGCGTTCGGTCAGTTCCACCTGCATGCGCTGCAAGATGCCCGCGCGGCCTTCTTCCTTCGTGACGAAGTGCTTCGCCGGAGCGATGGTCATCTCGTCCAGGTCTTGCGTGACTTCGCCGGTGACGATGTTGAAGCGCACGAGTCGGTCCACCTCGTCGCCGAAAAGTTCAATGCGCAGGCCTTCTTCGTCGTAGCTCGGGTGGATCTCGATCACGTCGCCGTGCACGCGGAAAGAGCCACGTTCCAGGCTGAAATCGTTGCGGGTATATTGAATGCGCACGAGGTCGTGCAGAATCTTGTCGCGGTCGTACACGTCACCCTTCTTGATGCGAACCATCAGGTCGAAATATTCCGAGGGGCTGCCCAAACCGTAAATGCAGCTTACGGAGGCGACGATAATTACGTCGCGGCGGGTGAGCAAGTTCGCGGTGGCGCGTAGGCGCAACTTGTCAATCTCGTCGTTGATGCTCGCGTCTTTCTCGATGAAGGTGTCCGTGTGCGGGATGTAGGCTTCGGGCTGGAAGTAGTCGTAATAGCTCACGAAGTATTCCACCGCATTGTGGGGGAAGAACGCCTTGAATTCCTGGTAGAGCTGTGCCGCGAGCGTCTTGTTGTGCGTGAGGATCAGCGTCGGCTTGCCCACGTTCTTGATGACGTTCGCCATCGTGAAGGTCTTGCCCGAACCGGTCACGCCAAGGAGCGTCTGGAACTGTTCCCCATTCTTGAAACCTTCCGTCAGTTCTTCAATCGCTTTTGGCTGGTCACCCGCCGCTCCGTAAGGGCTCACGAGCTCGAAGTTCGCGCGCGTGTTGGACTGGAACTGTTTCAAGTGCCCCGGCAAGCTCTGCTCGGGCGGTAGCGGTTTCGCTATCGGTTTCGCATACGGGTCCGGAGTGATTGTCTTGCGTGCGCGGGCCATGGAAGTGAAAACAGTAGGTTGTGAAAAGTGGGCAGTAGGGGTTGCTATTTGTTGGTGGAAAATATAGGTTTTCTGCGATTGATCGAGGCATGTCTTTTCTATTATTTGTGCAATCAATGGAGGCCGAGTATGGAAGGTAAATCATTCCCTTGTGAAAATTGCAGGTTGCGCGCCAAGTACGATGCAAATCCGAAATCGATTCTCGGGCGCTTGTGGCGTTTCCATATCAGGTTTTGCCCGGGCTGGCGGGCCTATTTCAGGAGCCTTCCGTACGAAAGACAGCAGGAATACGTCGAAAGATACGGCTTGAAATAGAAATGCGCAGTTTTTATATTGGTTGGTAGAGGAGTGTTATGCATTGCTTTGATAAATATTCTTTTGTTGCGTTAGTTGCTTTGTTTGCTGGGCTTGGTATGGGCTTGGTAGGCTGTGGAGATAGCGATAGTGATAGTGATCCGATAGGGACTCGGAGCTCCGGAATTTCGTCGTCGGGAATGAGCGAAGAGGATTTCGCTTCCCACTGTAAAGAAAAATACGGTATCGAGGCAGATGTCCCCTGGACGCAGTCCCTTTCCGACAGCAACTACATATCCGGTTTCGTCTGTGACGAAGCGACCTATTACATGAGCTACATGTCTCCGATTTATGCCAGGTGTGTCGGGACTCGCTACAACGGGAACAAGGAGCGTTTCGACATAACCCTTATTACCGAACCGGGAGACAAGTTCATCTGGGCGAGCATTTCGGGCTGCAAATACAAGCTGGGCACCGATGGCGATTTTGCGGGTGTGCTGGAAAATACGGGTGAACGGACTCTCGACGACTGCTATTGCAGGGAGGTCGAAGGGACTGTCGAATACCGCGCTTTTGCCGCCGATGCCAAGGATGCGGCCAGCTCGTCTTCAAAAGAATCGTCTTCCGATTCCTCGTCCGGCAAACAGGCTTCCAGTTCTTCGAAAGAGGAGGAGGTTGAATCGTCCTCCAGTTCTTCCGAACCGGCTCCTGCCAGTAGCGATAATGGAGCCGCATTCGCTGACGACAACTTTAAGAAGGATGGTGTCGATTTCGTGAAAATCGGTAACCAGTCGTGGATGAAAAAAAATGTCGAGATTACGTCGGGCATCGACAAGGGCTTTTTGTGGTGCTATGACAACAACGATAAAATGTGTGACAAGTATGGCACCATGACGCATTGGAAGGCTTTCACGAATACCTGGAGCTGGTTCAACGGCCCCGACGGACCGCTGCTCTTGAGCAATCCGGTTAAAGGCGCATGCCCGAACGGCACCCACCTTCCCACAAAGGCCGAACTCGAAGAACTCATTGGCTACCTGGAAGACCATCCCGACGAGGTGGTGAAACTGACGAACCAACTCGGTGGTGTCTACAGTGATGGTTTCCCGGACGACGAGAAATACTACGATGACGAAGATGGTGACATCGCGCTCTTGGGTTTCCATGGCGCAGAGGACAGCTTTGTTTTCATGGGTGGCGAACTTTCGGAGACGGCGGATCCGAATTCGAAAACGCTGGGCGTGTGGAGCCTGCATTATGGCAAGAGCACGGGATTGACGCTCATGAAGATGGGGGTCGGCCGCGCGGCTTATGCGCGTTGCCTCGTGAACGACAGTACAGAAGCGGTTGCAGGCCCGGACACGCTGACGATTGCACCGGGGTGCGACGAGGCCCACCGGGAAAATTGGGACTACCTGAATCCGGATGTCGAATACGGGTGCATCAAGGACGAACGCGACGGAAGATTTTACAAGACGTTGATTATTGAAGGTAAGCTTTGGTTTGCTGAAAACCTTCGCTTTGTTCCCAGCGAAGCCAGCTGGTGCTATACGACGCTAGATGACGGCGAGTGCGATATTTATGGGCGCTATTACAGCGGTGCCGCCGTCAGGGACCTTTCAGGAATTTGTCCGGAAGGTTTCCATGTGGCAAGCGAGACGGAAATGGAAGGTTTGTCGAAGGATGACCAGGTGGAGTTGCTTTCTGCTGACGGATGGGATCAGAGTGGTAATACGGTCCTGAGCGGAAATAGCACGGGATTTACGATTCTTCCCGGCGGTGTCCGCGGAGGGAATGAACCCGAGCGCGGTTGGACTCTTGGTGAATTCAGCGGAATCGGGGGAATTGCCTATTTTTGGACAAGGAACCAGAATGGAATCTCTGAGCATTATTACGTAGCCATCAGGAACGTAGCCGGGGACAAACTCAGTTCGTCGCTCAAGTACAACGATTTCGCCATGCCTGTCCGCTGCGTCAAGAATTGATTTTAGAGGGGCCTGCGGTCATTGACGTTATCCCGCAATTTGGCTATATTTGCGCTACTCCTAACAAGGTCGGGCTCGAGTAGCTCAGTTGGATAGAGCAATTGCCTTCTAAGCAATGGGTCGTGGGTTCGAATCCCGCCTCGAGTATATAAAAAAGACTCCCTTTTGCAGGGAGCCTTTTTTTAGCCTAGAAAAATTATTTCTTGAACATCTTGTTCAGCGTGGCGCGCAGGTGGTTCATGTTGGCCTCGTTGAGCGTCTCGTAACGGTAGAACGTCCCGTCCTTTTGAACAAGGTAGACGACCGGGATGTAACCTGTGCCATAAGCGGGGCCGAACTTGCCTTCGGAGTCCTGGAAGACCGGAATGACTGCATGGAACTGGTCGATGAACAGGCGGATGTCGTTTTTCTTGATGCCGCCGCCAAGCCCGATGGCGATGCCTGTGAGTCCGTCGCTTTCATATTCCTTCATCAGGTTCTGGATGATGGGGAAGTGGTGCTGGCAATGCGGGCACTTGGGGCTGAAGTAGTAGATGAGAAGTGGCCGATTGCTGAAATGGCTAAAGAGGATGCCGGGATCGCTGATGCCGGTGAGGGGCTTCGAGAAGTCCATCTTCATGGGCTGGTTGGAGGATGAATCTTGCATCAACTTGATGTCCGCCATCTGGGGCTCGGGTGCAAGCTGAGCAAAAGAGATTCCCGCGATGGCAAAAACACAAAACAAAAAAGATGCGATGCGCATTGAGTACTCCTGAACTGCTTATTGAACCATTGTTACTGATTCTTTGCAAAGACGTAAGATACGAAATTATGGGGCGAAAAAGTTAGAAATTTGAAAAAAAAGAGCAAAAAAAAGGCCTGAAGAGCTACATTTGTCAAAGAAGTGAAGAAAATTGCACTCATAATATTCTTTTTGGCGATTTCCGCGCTGGCCGAGGAACGCGTTTTTGCGGACGACGTGAACATTCCCCTTCCGAGACAGGGTGCCTATACCGGTCGCGGCCTTTCGGCCGGACTTGCGGGGGGCGTTTTCGAGCCGACAAAGAACTGCGACTGCCTTGGGGTGTGGCAGGCCCAGGGGGACTTCCTGTATTATCCCTGGTTGAGCGGGGGTATCGACGTGCGCTTTTTCGGGGGAGACCTGGATAGCGACGTGATGGTGATGTACCAGCGTTACCGTATTTCTGCCAAGGCGTTTTTCTTGACGAAAATATTGGCTTTGTACCTGTCTCCGGTGCTCGGGCTCGAGAATACCAGCATTTCCGAGTTCCGCAAGGAACTCCACGGTCATGGCTATGACCGCGAGACTCCCGGCTGGAATGCGAAAAACGAGAAGGATAGCATCATCGATTCCGTCGAGGTGAACCGCAAGTCGTGTGAGAAAATGTTCTCGCTAGACGGGTTCTCTGTGGGCATGGAATTTGGTGGTGGGCTTTCCCTGGGACGCTATTTCGGACTTACGGGGAGTATCCTCTATGAATACAATTTTGTTGAGGCGGTGCAGCTGACCTTGACCCCCGGTTTGGCCTTCGACATGCGTCGCGTATGGGCCTGGCCTCGCGAAAAACTGCGTTCCATGTGGATTTCGTTCGAAGTCGGCTTCCAGAGGTACTTCAATAGGGGTGTCGGAACATGGTCAAAATCGGCCGTTTTAGGCATCCAGTTGGGAATGTAGCCTGTCTAAACATTGACAGAAGCCGTCCATTTTCTATATTTGCCGCACCGGATTTATTCCGGAACCCTCCCGGGGCCAATGCCGGTTCCCGGGCGATAGACCAAAGGGACTCATTATGAGACAATACGAAACGATGGTTATCATCGACGCTATGATCTCTGACGACGCCATCAATGCTGAAGTCGAGAACATCGGTGCCATGATCACCAACGGTGGCGGTGAAATTCTCCGTCGCGACGACTGGGGCAAGCGCAAGCTCGCCTATTCCATCAACAAGCGCCAGCACGGCTACTATGTGATTTTCTACTACAAGGCTGAAGCCTCCGTAGTGGCTAACATGGAAGCTGCCCTCAAGCTGAACGAAAACGCTCTTCGTTGGATGACCCTCGCTGATTATCCGATGAGCGAAATTGTTTACAACCAGGATATGGCTCAGACCACCGAAGATATCGTGCCGGTCGACGCCGAAGACGGGGAGGCTGAATAATGGCTTTTGAAGATAAGAAACAGGGACCGCGTATCCGCCGCAAGAAGACTTGCTGGTTCACGGAAAATAACGTCAAGTTCATTGACTACAAGGACGAGAAGACTCTCCGTCGCTTCATCTCTGAACGTGGCAAGATCATCCCGCGCCGCATTTCTGGCACGTCTGCCAAGTATCAGCGTATGCTGAACGAGGCTATCAAGCGCGCTCGCCAGATGGCTATTCTCCCGTTCGTTTCGGACAGCATGCGCTAATAGGAGGAACTAGACTATGGAAATTATTCTTAAGGCCAATGTTCCTCACCTGGGCAAGATGCTCGACGTTGTGAAAGTGAAGGACGGCTATGCCCGTAACTTCCTCTTCCCGCGCAAGCTCGCTGTCCGTGCTACGAAGGAAGCTAAGCTTCAGATTGAAACCAACCGCGCCGCCCTCGAAGCCCAGTTCCAGAAGGAACTCGCTGCTGCCGGCGATGTGGCTGCCAAGCTTTCTCAGATTTCTGTGAACCTTGAGCGCCGCGTTGTGGAAGGTGAACGCCTTTACGGTTCTGTTTCCGCTGGTGACATCGCCGATGCCATCACCAAGCAGGGCGTCAAGGTCTCCCGTGCCCAGATCGATCTGGCCGAACCCATCAAGCAGCTCGGTGTCTACACCGTCACTGTCAAGGTGTTCAGCGACGTCGAAGCACAGGTCAAGGTTTGGGTGGTTGCTGAGAAGTAATTAGCTCTCAAAACCCCTAAAAGTTGAAAAAAGCGTCTCCGTGAAAACGGAGACGTTTTTGTATAAACAGAAAACCACCTGCTAGGCAGGTGGTTCCAAAGAGCCTACTGTCTTGCAGCCAGTTCTTCGGGCGTGCGGCTAAGGATGTCCCAGTCGCCGCGCTTGATAATCTTGTAGGCGTAGCCCTGCTCGGTAAGGAACAGCTGGCGGTTCATCGCGAATTCCTGTTCCTTGGAGTCCTGCGTGACGATGCTGTAGAAGTGCGCGGCACCGCCGTCGCTCTTGGGCCTGAGCACGCGGCCGAGGCGCTGGGCTTCTTCCTGGCGGCTGCCGAACGTTCCCGAAATCTGGATGAGCACGTTCGCGTCGGGCAGGTCGATGGCGAAGTTGCCGACTTTGGACACCATGAGGTTCTTGAGGCTCCCGTCGCGGAAGGCAGCGTAGAGCTTTTCGCGGTCCTTGTTCGGCGTCTTGCCCGTGATGAGCGGGATGCCGAGTTCCTTGGAGAGCGATTCGAGCTGGTCGATGTACTGGCCGATGATGAGCACGCGGTCGTCGGGCTTGTCGAAATACTTGAGCAGGCGTTCCACGATGTCCGTCTTCTCGGGGTTCGTGGAGGCGAGCGTAATCTTCTCGCGTACCGGTGCAAGCGCATACTTCATCTTGAGCTCGGCTTCCATCGGGATGCGGATTTCGTTACAGTCGGCGGTGGCGATCCAGCCCTGGGCTTCCAATATGCGCCACGGGATGTCGTACTTCTTGGGGCCGATAAGGCTGAACACTTCGGTTTCCTTGTGGTCTTCGCGGACGAGCGTGGCGGTGAGGCCGAGGCGGCGCGTGGCCTGCATTTCGGTACTCAGGCGGAACACGGGTGCGGGCAACAGGTGCACCTCGTCGTAAATCATGAGGCCCCATTTCTGGGTGCTGAACAGCGGGAAGTTCGCGAGTTCCTTCTTGACTTCCTCGTCGGTAAAGTCGTCGAGCTCGGTCTCGGGCTTTTCGTTTTCGGCCTTCTTCGCGCGCTTGCGCTGCGTGAGAATCTGGTAGGTCGCAACCGTTACCGGGCCGATTTCCTTGATTTCGCCGGAGTATTCCTTCACCTGGTCGATGGTGAGGTCTGTCTTGTCGCAGATTTCGCGGATCCACTGGCGCGATGCGGATATGTTCGGCGTGAGAATCAATGTTTTCGTTTGTACCAAGGCCATCGTCGCAAGGCCGATGACCGTCTTGCCCGAACCGCAGGGGAGCACGATGACGCCCGAACCGCCCTTTTCGGAACCGCTTGCGTAGAACACTTGGGCGGCTTCTTTCTGGTAATCGCGGAGTTCGAACTTCTTGCCGCTGAGTGTCGTCTCGCGCAGGTGGATGGGCAGCGGGTCGCCCACGGTGTAGCCGGCAAGGTCTTCGACCGGGAATCCGGCGTTGGTGAGGGCCATCTTGAGGTGGCCACGGCGTTCGGGGTCCACGATGGCGCTTGTTTCACCGAGGAATTCGATGACGAACGGCTCGACTTCCTTGAGCTTGCAGATTTCGGTGAACATGTACTGGTCGTCGGATTCGATAATCAGCCTGTCGCCGTCTTTCTTGAGGCGCAGGAGGCCGTAGCGGGCCATGTAGTCTTCGACTTCCGTGATGACCGTCTGCGGGATGGGGTAGCGGCTCTGGCTTTCGAGACGTTCGATGACGTCCGGTGCGCGCAGTCCGGTTGCGGCTGCGTTCCAGAGGCTTAAGTGCGATATTTTGTAAGTATGCAGGTGTTCCGGGCTCTTGACGAGTTCGGTAAAGGGGGCTATCGCGTCGCGTGCTGCTTCGTAGGAGGGGGCATCGACCTCGACCATGATTTCGAGGTTGCTCTGTACAATAATGGCGCCATTCGGATTCATAGGGTGCCAAATTTAGAAAAAAAAAGAGGCTAGATGCTAGGATTTAGGGGTTAGGGAAGTAAAATAAAAGTCGCACTCCCGGAGGAATGCGACTTTAGAGCCACCCAGCAGATTTGAACTGCCGACCTGCTGATTACGAATCAGCTGCTCTACCAGCTGAGCTAGAGTGGCATAGCGGGGCAAAAGTTAGTAATAAGGCTCCCTTTTGTCAAGATTGGCTGACAAAGGAACTTTTTTTTTCTATGATTGGGTCACAAATTTTAAAATGGACGTCTATTATGGCTAACGAATCTACTACCAATAACTCCGAACTCAAGGAATTTTTTGTTACCCACGGTACAAAGCTCGCTATCGTCTTGGTCGTCATCATGGCCATCGTCGTGGGTGTTGTGCAATATAAGGAATACCGTCAGGGCGCTCTCGATGCCCAGGCCGAAAATCTCGGTCTCGGTATGACTTACCTCTACGCTGGCGAAAAGGACAGCGCTTTGGCTGAGTTCGAATCCAAGATGAACTCTGGCAAGCTCGAAGGCCTTGCCTTGGCCAAGGCCGCTCTCTACAGCGCAAACATCAAGTACGAAAACAACGACTTCGATGCTGCCGAGTCCCTGTTCCAGAAGGCTCTCGACAATGCTGGTTCTTCTGCCCTGGTCCGTTCTGCTGCCATGCACGGTATCGCATCTGTGAAGATGGAAAAGGGTGACTACACCGCCGCTGCCAGTCTCCTCGAAAAGTTCGTGAGCGAATTCGGCAAGCGCACGGGTGACCTCCAGGATCGTTACGAAAAGGACGAACCGGTGGACGAAACTCCGATGGTCGCCGACGCCATGTGGAAGCTCACACTCGTTTACGACAAGCTGGGCCAGGCTGACAAGGCCAAGGCTACTGCTGAACGCATCCTCAAGGTCTACGGCGATAACCAGCAGTTCGCTGACAAGGCGTCCAAGTTCCTCGGAAAGTAATTCCCGAAAACGTTTACGATTTTTCCCCGGTCATGCCGGGGATTTTTTTGTTTTTGGATTACTAGTGGGCGAACGCCCAGCCGATGATAAAGATGGCGTAGTAGGCGATAACCCAGAAAATATCCGATGCCGCAACGGGCGCTCCCCAACGCAGACTCTTTTTGCTCGGGATGAACCCGCACAGGAGCCCCGCGATGAACCCGTACAGGTGGGCGAGGATGTCGGCGTGTTCGCCGATTCCGACAAACGTGGCCAGTGAGGCCGCTCCGCAAAGGGGTGCGAACCGGCGCAGCAGCCCGTGACTTTCTTTGGGCATCAGGCGAAATTCCATCACGGAGAGTGCACCGATGGCGGCGAATACGAACGTTGAAAAACCGAGACTGCGAAAGTCTGTGTGAACGGTCGCCGCGACGCAGAAGTTCGCTAGTGCGCTTGATACGGCGAGGAACGGGACCACTTTCGCGAGAGAAATTCTGTAGCTCATCATGCTGAGCACGAGGTAGCCCGTGAGCAAGTTGCCCCCGAGGTGCCTTGAATCCCCGTGCAGCGTGAGAGCCGTGATGCAGCGCCACCATTGCCCGTTCATGACTTTGTCTGCATCGGAAAGGCCTTCGCTTTCGATGCCGGAAATGATGCCGGAGAACTGGACCAGCGTGACAGCTGCCGGAACAAGTAATACCCAGATGGGCTGGAGACTTGCCTTGAGCGGGAGCGGTGCATTGACTTCCCTGGGCGGGTTCTCACGGTGGTACAGTCTTATCTGGAATCGGGCTCGCTTTTGGTCGTCGAGCTCGACGAATATCTGGAAGGGCCCGTCGGGGGAGTGCTCCAGCCGGTGCGAAATTCCTTGTGACAAAAGAACAAGACTTTCGTCGCGAATTTGTTTGTAACCGCCTTCGCTGATGCGAATTTCGGTGGGCTCAACTTCTTCTTCTGGCTGTGCTGCGGTTGTTTGCTCGGCTGCAGGTTCCGTTGAGGTCGATTGTGTTGTAATAGGCTCTGCTTCGGGCGTCGGCTGCGGTTCTGTGGGCCTGCGCTTGACCATGGGACTCATGAATCTAGACATGCTAACCTACCTTTGCCGCAGAAGTCATGGCGAAGTGCCCGTCTGCCGTTTTGCATTCGGCCCGGAGGTAGGCGTAGTCTTCGAAGTCCATCGTGATGTCGGAGGAGGCGCGTGCAAGCACCATGCTGTGCATGTCTACGATTTCTTTGTCTGCTATCTTGCCGTCGAGTTTACGTTTCCTGCCGAAAATGCGGATGTAGCGGAAGCAGCCGCCCATGTCGGCCGTGCAACGGGCGTGGAAATGCAGACGCTTGCCGTCGCGTTCCCACCAAAGCGCAGGGCCGTCGGTGATGTAGCAGTTGTCGCCCGCGAACGCCTCGTTCAAACTCTCCAACGAAATTCCGTCCCTCGCTCCTTGCTCCTCGAGCCCCGAGCCTCGGGCCTCTCGTCTCTCGTCTAAATCAACTTCTCTCTCGTCTCTCGTCTCTCGTCTCTCGTCTAATTTCACCACCGTCCGAACTTTCCCGAACACGTGGTCTCTCGAATACTTGAGCGTAAATAGCGGGAACCCGACTGCAGTGGTGTCGTTCAAATCGCCGTGTGCGTCGTTCCCGCCAATGGGGAGCAAATAGTTTTCCCTACCGAGTTCGCTTATCCAAAATTCCCTGCCCAGCATGAACCCTTCGTCTTGCATCCCGTTCCAGAACTGGATTCCACGAATCTTGTGCGTCGCGTCCAAGTTCAAATCCTTGTGGCTCCAGTAGCCGCGCCGGAATACGAACTTCTCGATGATTCCCATCGGTTGCATGGGGTGGGCTGCGAAGCAGTGGGCTTCTGTCACTTTCAGGTGGTCCGGGATTTTCCGGGTGGGCATGTTGTCGAGCCAGTAACGCCCGCAGTCGCCGAGGCCCGGCAAGTATTCGTCGGGAGCGAGAACGGTCATGTGGACGTTTTCGCCCTTGGAGTTTCCGGCAGAGACTTCTTCACCAGCAAGCAACAGCGGGTAGTTTTCCGGGAGAGCAGCAATTTCATCTTTAAGCGCCTGGAACCTGGGCGCAGGCGACGGCGCCTCGCGTGTGTAGTCTTCGGCGGTGAATGCAAAATCGTAGGCGTGGTCCGTGCAGCACACGAAATCGAGGCCGACCGCTTTTGCGGCCTGCTGGAACACTTCGGGGGTTGCTCCGAATTCCACATGGTCGGCGGAGTAGTGCGTGTGGCAGTGCATTTCTCCAGCGACATATCCTGGCGCCTTCGGGAGTGCCTCGGAAAGCACTTGCAAAGTAAGCGGTTCGGCTCGTAGCCCCGGCAAACTCCAGCGCTTGAACGTGCGAACTTTCCCGTCGGAGATTCGCTTTACTTTGATCTCTGCATAAATGCAGTAGCGGCCCGGCTGAATCCCTTCGAGCGGGAGAGGGTGAAATTCAAATTGTTGCGTCGCTTCGATGTTGAGTGGAATCTCCCGTACATCCCATGCGGACTTGGGGGTATCTTGTGCGGCGATGGTCACTTTGGCCTGTTCCAAGGTGACGGGGAAGCGGTTCGCGTCTCGCAAAACGATCCAGAGCACGGGTTTTTCCCCGGGAACCGCCTGGAACGCCATGTCGAAAATGATTTCGGGCCAGGGTCTGAACAGGAGCGACCATGGCAACTTGAACTTGAAGTGCGTTTCTGCGTAATGCAGCTTTTCCCAAGGTGCGAAAATCATCAGGGCCCCGCGTTTTTCGTCGAGGTTTCTGTCGCCTTTTCTTCTTGTTTCTTGGGCTCGTTCTTGGGTTCGCTAGGGGCGCTCGGCGCTGTTTTTTCTGCCGGGGCTTTGGCTGCTGTGTCTGCGGTCGGGATTGTTGCGGGAGGCACCGTGTCTGTTGCCGCGTTCTTTGTGGTGTCGGTGACTGCCGTTGTATCAGTGATTTTTCTTGTCGTATCGGCGGGAGAGGCGGTTGTATCGGCGGCTGTCGTAGAGTCGGCAGTAGCTTTTTTCGTCGGATCCGCGGGAGTGACTGTCGTGTCTGCGGCTGCCTTTTTCGTTGTATCTACCGGGGCTGCTGTCGAATCGGCTTTCTTTGTTGTCAGCTTGGTTGCCTTGGCGTCTTTGCCCTTGGCTGTTTTGCTAGAGTCGCTAGCTGTAGAGTCTTGTTCAATTTTGGGATAGTCCCATAAACTGAAGCCTACGCGAATCTGCAGTTGCAATCCACCGACATTCCACTTGGCCTTGTCTGTTGGCCCGTCCGGCACAATGTCTGCATAACTTTTTTTCGACTTGACGGGGATAGAACTGTAGCCGATGTCGCCGAACACGTTGAATCCCTTCCAACTGGTAATCAAGTAGCCAACGCTGAAGCCAAAACCGCCTCCATAAAGGGGTGTCTCGGCATCGATTTTTCCCCAGGAGGAGTAAATTTCCGTGCCGGGCAGTACCCAGTACCAGCGGACTGCGACGCTGAATAAACTTTCTCCGGTGAGGGACATCAGGTTAGTGGGGATAGCAAGACGATATTCCAAGAACAGCGGCATGCCCTGGATTGTGTACTCGTAGTTGTGGGTATTGTTTCTACGGTCGGTCAGGACAACGGATTCGTGGTCGTAGATGAACGAGAGCCCGAGGCTAAAGAAGTTGTCCCGGAAAGGTTGAAATTGCAAGCCACCACTGATAGGAAAGCAAAAGTTGACTTTTTGGAAATCCTGTTTGGCTACCGTCAGCGATTCGCTTTCGGTAAGGGCTTGGCTGTAGAATTCTCTGTAGATGGTATCGACTGCGTTCTGGAAATACAGGCGTTCTTCGAAGTTTAAAAAGGAGATTGCCGGTTGGACGAATATGGATATACGTCCGTTGTCGTGTTCAACTTTATCTGCATCGGCGAAGACCATTGCCGCAAAGAGCAATACGTAGAGTATAGTCTTCAGAAACTCCGGCCTTCTCATTTTGCGAACCTAGTTCGTCATTTCCTTTTCTTCTTTCTGGACACGGTTCTTTTCGGCGTCCTTCTTCAGCTTTTTCTCGAATTTGGCTTCGGCCTTCGCAATCTTCTTTTCTGTTTTTTCAATCTTTTTCAAGACATCTGCATCTTGGCCCAGGTCGTTGCGGGCAATGTCCAGGTACGAGCGTGCTGCATCAAACTGGTCCAGTTCGGTGTAGGCTTCCGTAATCATGAAAAGGGATTCCTGCCTGCGTTTAGACTTGGGATAGTTGACCAGGAATTCCTTGAGGTAGATGACCGTGGCCTGAGGCCTGTCCATACGCATGTAGAGACGGGCGGTCTGGAATTCTTTCTCGGCCAGGCGTTCTACAAGTTGCTCGTAGTAGTAGTTTACCGAGTCGCGGAGCGGAGTCTCTGGATAGCTGTCCAAGTAGCGCTCGAAATCCTTCATTGCGGTCGTTGTGTTGCTTTCGTCGCGTGAAACCTTGAATTTTATGTTGTACGACGAGACCGCTTTGCGGTAGGCCGCTATTTCTGCAAACGGAGAACCGGGGAAGTTCATTACAAAACTACCGTATTCTCCACGAGCTTCAATCCATTCTTCGAGGTTGAAATAGCTTTCGGCAAGCAAGAACTGGCTTTTCTCCATATAGCCCGTACCGGCACAGATGGAGAGAATGTCTTCCAATTTATCTTGGGCGCGTCCGTATTTCCCTTTCTTGTACAAGCCCTCGGCGACCTCATATTTCTCGCGGCAAAATTCAGTATGGCTCTTTTTGTCTTTGCCCGAACCGGCACAACCGACTAGGAGCGCTGCGCTAAAGAAAAACGTGAAGAAGAGGGTGCACTTTTTAAATATTATCATTTTTTTTCTTTGGTTAATTCTACTTTTTGGATGTAAAGTAGCAAAAAGAAGACCGACAGAAAAATGATTTTAGTCCGCTATGTGTTGAAAGAGCTGATTGCGCCCTTCTTGGCGTCACTTTTCGGCATCACGTTTTTGTTTGTAGTCGATTTTCTCGTCAAAATATTGGATAATGTCCTTTCGAAGGGACTGCCTGCTTCTACGGTTCTTGAAATTTTCGTCTTGAACCTCGCTTGGATGTTGTCGCTTTCCATACCGATGGCGGTCCTTGTGTCGTGCCTTATGGCGTTCGGTCGTATGTCGGGGGATCAGGAAATTACAGCTGTTAAAGCCGCCGGTGTTTCGCCGCTTTCCCTGATTCGCCCTGTTTTTGTCGTGGGCATGTTGCTGTCGGTCCTTTTGATGTTGTTCAACAACTGGGTGCTTCCCGAAGCGAATCATCGATCCGTCGAATTGATGAACGCAGTCTCACGAAAGAAGCCGCATGTCTTTATCGATGCGGGCAAACTGATTACGCAGTTTCCGGACGTGCAACTCTGGGTGAGCCGCATAGACCCCTCGTCGGGGACGCTCTATGGAATTCAGGTGTTTGAACTTGAACACAAGGGCCCTCCGCGAATTGTGTATGCCGACAGTGCGTCCATGGAATATGTCGACAATGGCGCTACCTTGATGTTCAAACTTCGTAGTGGAGAAACCCACGTTGTCGATGCCGATGATCCCAGCAACTACTTCCGTATAAGGTTCTTTGCACAGGACCTGGCCCTCAAGAACGTGGACGACCGTCTTGAACGTCGCAGCCGCAGTTACAGGAGCGACCGCGAGATGCCGGTGGAGATGATGCTCGATGTGGTCCACGATGCCGAAGCCCGGTACGATACGGCGCTTATGGAGGCAAAGGAACGCAGACTCTCCTCCCTGTATGAGTTGCGGGCTCGTTTGGAATTGGACACAATCGTCCCGTCTGATGCGAAATCTACGTATGAGGCTGGCGATTCTAATAAAGTTATTCGGTCTCTCACCAAAATTCGCATGAATGAGATGTCTGTGCTGAGGACGACGGAACGTTTGTATGGCCGTATGGAAACAGAGAAGAAACGCTCCGCTCAATATCTTGTTGAAATTCACAAGAAGTTCAGTACGTCTGCAGCGTGTCTGGTCTTTATCCTCATTGGAGCCCCGCTGGGAATCATGGCTCGTAAGGGGGGTATTGGAACGGGTATCATTTACAGTCTTGCGTTCTTTGTCATATTCTGGGTTTGCCTTATTGGTGGTGAAAACTTGGCAGACCGCCTGATTATTTCTCCTGAATTGGCCATGTGGGCCCCGAATATCATCATTGGCGCTTTTGGCATATTTATCACGATAGCCATGGTCCGTGACCGTTTCTCGGGAGATTCGAAATTCTTCCGTGCAATTCACAAGGTGGGGTACATATTTACCTTCTTTACGAGGAGGTTCTGATGAGATTCCCGAGGTACCTTATCTGGAATTTCATGAAGATGTTCCTCATCGTGGTGATTGGGGCGATTCTTGTCTTTGCGATGATTGACTTCGTGGGTAACATCAAGACATGGCTTGCCCGAGACATGAAGGATGTCGGCGACTACTACCTGAGCTATTTACCCTACATGGTGTACCTGATTTCTCCGGTGGCCTTGTTTATCGCGGTCCTTGCGTCTGTGGGCAACATGGCTCGCCATCTCGAAATGAGCGCGATGCAAAGTTCCGGGCAGAATCCTCTCAAGACGCTCTTGCCTATTTTCCTCATCGGCATCCTGGTCTCTGTCGGGTCTTATGAAATGAGTGAACTCTGGCTCCCCGATGCAAACCACAGGCGATTCGAAATCATGGAGACGAACGCCCAGAAACGAAAGAACCCGCGAATCAAGGAAAAACAGAATTTCACGTTTATCGATAACGAGAAGGCGAGCTGGTTTTTCAAGTTTTATTCGGGAAGCAAAAAAATGGGGCGCGATGTTGTGCTTTTGCTCCGCGATGAGGGCCGCCTTGTGGAACGCTTCGATGCGCGCATCGTCCGTTGGGTCGAGGAGGACAGCACAAACACTGGGTATTGGCGCATGGAAAATGGTCACCGGCGGATATTCCGCAAAGATGGTACGGTAAGCGTTTCCTCGTACATGCGGGAATCCCTTGCGAATAGGTTGAATACGCACCCGGACGATCTTATCAACGAGCGCCAGATAGCCGACGAAATGGACTCCAAGATGGTCAAGCAGCGTATTGACGTGCTCCGGCGTTCTGGTGAAGATACCCGCGTCATGGAAACGGCTCTCCATTTCAAGCGCTCCGCGCACTGGATGAACCTGGTTGTCTTGCTTATCGGAGCGGCCCTGTGCCACCGTTATAGCCGGTCAGGGGGGCTTTCCCAAAAGTTCGGGGTTGGCCTTTTGATTGTGTTTAGCTATTATATCCTGGAAAGAATCGGTTTGAAAATGGGCGAGAACGGCGCGTTGACTCCGTTTGTCGCAGCATGGGTGAGTCATTGTGTTTATGCACTGTTGGCGTCGATCATGCTTTACCGTTCATTCCGTTTGTAAGGGGAAGTTGTATGTCGGATATATTGTTTGTTTTGTCGGGGCTCCTGCTAGGGCTTGCCTTTAAGGGCGGCATGTGGTTGTTCCTGATTCCGTTTGCCGGGGTGGCCTGTGCGCTTGCCTTCATGAACCGTCCTCGGCTCCCTGGGGGGAAGACCGCCAACATTCCGGTGGTGACCAAGGCTATTCGCGCTACGGGGCTTGTCCCAGCGACGACTCCTGACTTGCGTTCCGAATACAAGGATGTCAAGCAGGAATACAACGAACCGAATTCGACATTGAAGGTGAACCAGGTCTGGAACCGCGCCGATGCCGATATCGACAAGGCCTTCCATGACATGCTTGTAGCCCTCAAGGGGCTTATCCCTGCGGCAAATTCCCTGATAATCCTTTCTCGAATATCTCCTCGCGAATGGGGTGTCCGTTCTTTCTATAACGACGGAACCACGCAGATTGCGACCGACATGAAAATTGGTGAAAATTCCGGGATTTTGGGCCAGCTTTTCCGCCCTGGAGTGGACCGCCTGCTCGAAGGCGACCTCACGGGAGGCAAGGCTCTGCTTTACTATCTGGATAACCCGAGCATCAAATCCATTGTGGCCGTCCCTGTGTTCGACCGCAACAAGAACCGTTCCGGTGCGCTGATTATCGACTCCATTTACCCGAACGCCTTCAACTCCAATACGGCTCTTGCTCTCTCTTACATAGCAAATAACATTGACATGCTTGGCTACAAGAGCTACGCATCGGCCAAGAACTACATTGAACAGCAACAGTTCAGCGTTTTGTACTATTACCAGCGCAAGTTCTTCCAGACGATGACGGTCAAGGATATCTACAAGCAGATTTTCGAATACGTCAAGGAGAACATTCCTTTCGATCGTCTTTTAGTTCTCGCTTTGGATAAACCGAACGAAAATATCGGCCATGTGGTGTTCTGTGACGGTGTGGATTCCGAGCAGTTTGTCAACAAGCAGTTCTCCCTGAACGACAAGGGTATCTGCGTGCTGGCCCTTTTGCGCAACCGCCTTGTGGAGCGCGATTTCAGCAACGGATTCAGCGAATATGTGCCACGTCTCGACAACCAGGAAAAGCGCAATATGGATTTGTTGCAGTTGCTGGTGATGCCGGTTCCGACCGAGGCGAGCGCCGAGATGGCGGAATTGGCGATATGCCTCGAAAGCCGTTTCCCGGGCCGTTATTCCGAACACGAAAAGGAACTGCTCAAGGCGTTTGCCGGCGTGGCTGGGTTTGCCTACGACCGTGCCCGTAAATTCGAACACGGCAAGGATCTCGCCATGCGCGATGGCCTGACTGGGCTTATCAACCACCGTACTTTGCACGAAAGTTTCCGTACAGAAAAGATTAGGGCCGATCGGCAAGGGTACAATATCGGCGTGCTCATGATGGACATTGACCATTTCAAGCGCGTCAACGATACTTATGGCCATCCTGTCGGCGATATTGTCATCAAGGGCATTGCCGATGCCATCAGCGGAGAAATCCGCAAGGAAATTGACGTGGTGGCCCGCTACGGTGGCGAGGAATTCGTCGTCGGCCTTGTCGATACGACTCCCGAGGGCATGATTGAAACGGCGGAACGCATTCGCAAGGCTGTGGGTAAACTGGAGTTCGATGTACACCAGTCAGAACCGCTCCGCGTTACGGTAAGTATTGGCGCCTATCTCGTGACTCCGACATTCCACGACATGAAGGCGGCCTTGAATAATGCCGACCAGGCCCTGTACAAGGCCAAGGAAGGCGGCCGCAACCAGGTTATTGAATACAAGTTAGAGCAGTAATATGTTTACCGTTGTCGATTGGGCTGTCCTTGCCGCTTACCTGTTGTTTTCTTTGGCTATAGGCCTTTGGGTTTCTCGCGGTAACAAGAACCTCAAGGAATACATGTTCGGTGGTGGGGCAATCCCATGGGTTGCCGTGGGGATTAGCCTTATTGCGACTTCCGTGAGCGCAACGACGTTCCTCGGGGCGCCTGCCGATGTTTATGGCGACAACATGACTTTCCTCATGTTCCAAATCGGCGCACTTTTGAGCATTGTTGTGGTGGGTTTCGTATTCATCCCGCGTTTCCGTACGGCTGGTATAAACAGTGCTTATGAATTGTTCGAGGTTCGCTTTGGTTCCAAGGCGGTGCGCCGCTTGGCTGCTGTTTTCTATTGCATGCACTTGCTGCTTCGCACGGGGATCCTGCTTTACGCTCCGTCTCTTGTGCTTGCACAAATCCTGCACGTGGACTTGAAACTGGCGATAATCGTTTCGGCGGCGGTGGCCATTTTCTATACCTGGTTCGGGGGCATCAAGGCCGTCATCTGGACCGACGTGATGCAGTTCTGCGTGTTCTTTGGCGGTGGTGTATTGGTGCTCGTGCTGATTTCGAATGCCGTAGGCGGCTTTGGCGAAATGGCAGCCCTTGCAAGCGAGGCGGGCAAGACCAAGTGGTGGGATGCTTCGATGGATATTTCTAACGCGCGTACGCTGATTTCTGCCGGCTTTGCCTATGCGATTTTAGAGATTGCTATCCGCGGGTGTGACCAGCAGTTTGTACAACGTTATTTGAGCTGCAAGGACGTGAAGGCCGCAAACCGTTCCAGCGTCCTTTCCATGGTGCTGGGCTGCGCTGTCTCGATCCTCTTTTACTGGGTGGGCGCTGCGCTTTACGTTTATTACAAGATGGCTCATGTCGCCACTCTGCCCGAAGGGATTGGCCAGAACGACGTATTCCCGTACTATATCGTGAACTGCCTTCCCGTGGGAGTCACTGGCCTCATCGTTGCGGCCATCTGCGCTGCCGCCATGAGCAGCCTTTCGGGAGCTATCAACTCGCTCAGCAATACATCGGAACACGATTTTTTGGGCTGGGAAGAATCGAAGGGCATGGGTGGCCTCAAGCGTGCAAAAATTTGGACGGTCATTTGGGGCGTACTCGGTGTGTTTTTTGCGCTCTTTGCCGCCACACAGCAGGGGAGCCTTCTCAAAAATGCGCTCTTCTTTACAGGGCTGTTTACGGGGCCGCTCCTTGGCATGTTCTTGCTCGCGTTCTTTGTGAAGGGGCTCAAAAGCTGGCAGGTGGTTGTTTCCGTATTTTGCGGCATGGCAAGCCTCGTGCTTATCCAGGGCATTCCCGTGTTTGGCGTACCCGCGGTCCTCGGCGGCATTTTCAGCTGGCCGTGGATGCCTTTCATCAGCATGACCACTACCGTTGTTGTAGCGCTTCTTTTCAAGTTTTTTGAAATCCTGGTTGGGCTTTTGACGAAGAAAGATTAGCCTAAGCAGAAATCAAGGGGGTTTGTAGCAATGATTTCAAAGTTTCTGAACATCGTCTATTTAATCGCGTTGATTGTTTGTGTCGCGGTTCTTATCCGTGCCGTCAAGGATGAACGCGCTGCGATCCCTGCGACAAACGTTAATGGGGACGTGTCGTTCGAGGTCCCGCGCATCGAGGTTTCGGCAACCGAGTCCAAGAAGTTTGTCGCCGACAAGTTCGAGATGGGGTTTCGGTTGGAACTCCGCGGCAAGGACAAGGACGCCCTCTTCAAACGCATTTCGCAACGCCGTTCCGTCATCTTCGATAACGTGAAGGCTCTTGAAATCCCGGAATCGAACGTAGAACAGAACAGCGTCGATATGAGGAAGGAATGGAACTACTATAACGGCCATCGCGAATTGGCCGGCTACGTGGCGACGCAACAGTTTGACATTACGGTAAACCGCAAGGCGGATGCCGCAGCCTTGGTGCAGGCTCTTTCATCTGAGCCGGATGTTGAAATCGAACGCACGGAGGCGCTTCTGAAGGACGAGGATTCCGTGCAGTCGGCCGTTATCAAGGTGGCCTGCAAGAAAGCCATGGCGAAGGCCAGGGACTATGCGGAAGGCGTTGGGGCTGGTGTCGGCCGCGTGTTGCTGGTGAATGCAAATGGCGGTGGGATTTCTTACAATATTCCCCGTTTCCGTACGAAGGGTGTCCGCCATCTGGTCGCGAATGCCATGATGGACGGGGCCGCACTTCCCGACGAAACCGCTGTTGCCGATTCCGTCGAGGTGGAAGCTTCGGTCAGCATTGTTGTCGAACTGAAGTAACTCCAAAAACTACTGCTCAAACTTTTTCCATTTGTCAACCCTTTTCCCCAAAAAAAAGGTCCTTTTTGGGAAGGCAAAAAAGGGATAAAATGCTAACTATTTGTTCTTCACGGAGTTAACGATTTTCGGAAAAATCGTGTATTTTTGGATTATTTATAAAATTTTACATATATCCGTTTTTGTCGCGCAATTATTACAAAAAAATTATCTTATTTTCCGGAAATCTATGCAATTTGTCATTTCTTTTATTATCTTAATACCTACATCTTGTGGATGTTGATTGGACATATACACAAGATATTGTAATTTTGGAACGTTTTCCAGGGTGGACCACCACAAGAGGACGGACCTGAAAGGAAAGACGATGATTTTAACTGTGAAGAAGCGCGACGGCCGCGAAATGCCGTTCAACATCGAG
>JAEEGI010005498.1_pt1 | contig 29146 bp, 20 predicted proteins | sample 8958751 | NCBI WGS metagenome assembly JAEEGI01 (sample SAMN16246545, study PRJNA631951) | gut metagenome | biome: gut microbiome; feature: rumen; material: KS-attached | host: Bos | place: Iran: Karaj | collected 2018-10 | reverse complement strand
CATTATACACCAATCCAGTTGTGCGTAAACGATCCATAAGCCTTCCGTATTTGAGTCATTCCAGCGCATCTCTGAGCTGCATATGAAAAGATAGAACAAGATCTCGCCACTCTGACGAGACCTTGTTCTTCTTTAAGGCTGCTTTTTTACAGCCCATTTTCGCTTGGGATCCTTTATTCGTTTCCGATCTCCTCGGTGCGGTAGATGAAGCGCACTGCGCCGCTCATGCCGTCTGCCAGACCGGAGTAGGAGGCGTAGGCTTTCGCGGCCCCGACAATCGCGCGGGCACGGGCCAGCAGGCCGTTCAGATCGCCGTCCAGCGCCTCTGCGAGCTGCTCCACGGCATCCTCGTCAAACTGGTGCAGGCCCTCGGACAGAGCCTTCGCACCGTCGCGGAGCTGCTCCACGCCTTCCGTCAGCGCGGGGATCGCGTCGCGCAGGATCTTCGCGCCGCTGTAGAGCTCCTTCGACCCGTCTTTGAGCTGAGACGCTCCGCCGGAGAGAGTCGCTGCCCCGGCCTTGAGCGTTGCGGCCCCGGCGGCAGCCCGGTCTACGCCGGCGGTGTAGCTGTTCAGCCCCAGATAGAAGGCGTTGTAGCTGTCCAGAGAGGACTTGAGGGAGATGAGCTGCTTCGCGCCGTCGCTGGCAGCGGCGAGCTTTGCCTGCACCTCGTCGGAGGCCATATGCTCGGCAATGAGCTTCTGAACCTGCTCCTCGGTGTTTTGGTCAATGATCGCCTGAACGGTCGGCTCCGCCATCTGGGCCTCCAGCGCAGCTGCAAGCTTGGACTGAACGGCCTCGGACTGCATTTGCGCCTCGACTGCGGCGGCGAGCTGTGCCTGAACGGCGTCCGTCGCCATCTGCGCGTCAATGGCGGCCTCAATGGCCTTCTGCGTCGCCTCGTCGATCAGACCGGCAGCAAGGGCCTGATCGTATTGCTCCTTCGTCATCTGGCCGTTGGTCGCAGCGGGGATGACCTGCGCCGCCACCTGGTCGCGCACGGCGGCCTCGACCTGGGCCAGAACCTCGGCGCGCACGGCGGCCTCCACCTGGGGAAGGACCTCGGCGCGGACGGCCTCGGTCACGGCCTGGCGGACGGCTCCGCGCTGGGCCTCAACGGCGTCAGTGACCGTTTTCAGCGCCTGTGCATAGACCGCGTTCTTGTCCAGAGAGGCGATCAGCTTGTTCAGCACGCTTGCGTAGTTGGAGACGGTCAGCGTCGGCACGGACAGGCCGGAGGCCTTGATCTGCTCCGCCGCCGTGGAGAGCAGGGTGTCAAAGACCTGCTTTGCGCCGCCGCGAAGCTGGCTACTGTTGGCGGAGAGGGTATTCAGCCCGGCGGACAGGGTCGAAGCGCCGCCCGAGACCTGCTTTGCGCCGTCGGCAAGATCGCCAGCCCCGCTCTTCAGCGACTTCGCGCCGTCTGCCAGCTCCTTGACCCCGTCCTGAAGCTCGCCGGACTTCTCCAGCAGGGTCTCCAGACCGTCCAGAAGCTGATCGGAGCCGTCGCAGAGCGCTGTCATGGCCTCCTGCATCCGGCCCAGGGCGTCGCTGAGGCCGTCAAGGTCGGTCAGCTTGTCGGCGTCCAGATTCGTGAAGGGCTCGTTCGTCGCCACGGTCAGCGTCATGCCGAGGGCAAAGTCGGTCACGTCGGCTGTGATCTCCACGAAATCGGGCAGGGTGAGGTCGGATTCCGGCAGAGCCAGATCCTCCGCCAGACCGGGCAGGACCAGACCGACGACGGCGGTCCGGGTCCCGTCGTTGATCAGCTTGCCGTTTGTGACGGCAACGTTCGTGAAGCGATCCGTGTCGAGCAGAAGGCCGGTCACAACGGCAAAGGGAACGTGAACCTTGGTCTGCTTCCCGTCAACCTCGGCGGGAACGGTCAGGTCGTTGTAATAGGTATAGCGCAGGCTCACGCGGCCGGACTTGCCGGCGAGGTCCTCCGGTGCGATCGGCGCGCCGTCAAGGGTGCAGGTCAGCTCCATGCGGATGGGCAGAGCCTTGTCCGCAGTGCCACGGTAGTAGATATCGCTGCCGTTCGCCTGCCAGACGGTATCCGCGCCGGTCTGGGTGAAGGTCTCGTCGCCCTTCACGTTCTCGATGTCCGTCAGCTCGGAGCGGTCGTTCAGCACGGCTGCGCCGGAGACGTTTTTCAGCCAGTCGCTGACGATCACGCGGCTGACCGTGCCGTCCGCAGCGGTCAGCACGTAGACGGTTTCATCCTTGCAGGCAGACCCGTTCCCGGTCTCGGCCTCGTCCGCTGCGGCAGTCTCCGGGGCGGACGCGGCGGGGGTCGTCTCGCTGCGCGCGGCGGTTCCCGCCGCAAAGGCGTTCACGCCGGCGGCGGTCAGCAGAGCGCAGACGAGCAAAAGGGCGAGCAGCTTTCGATTCAGGTTAAGCATGGTTCAAAGCCTCCGTTTCAGCAGAATGTTTTTCAACGCGCGTCATGCCCAGGGTCGTCTTGCAGATGACCCGATCAAAGAGCAGGAGCATGGCGGGCAGGATCAGAATGACCAGCAGCATGGAGATCACGGCCCCGCGTGCCATCAGCATACACATGGAGCTGATGATCTCAACGTCCGAGTAGAGGGCGACGCCGAAGGTGGCGGCAAACAGCCCCGTGCCCGAAACCAGAATGGACGGGATGGACGTGGCAAGCGCCGTGGTGACGGCGGCCTTCCTGTCCTTGCCGCCGACGCGCTCTGCCTTGTAGCGGGTCGTCATCAAGATCGCGTAGTCCACGGTCGCGCCGAGCTGGATCGTACTGATGCAGATCGGGGTGATGAAGGACATCGAGCTGCCCAGATAGTGCGGCAGACCCAGGTTGATGAAGATGCCCACCTCGATCACGGCGATCAGGATCAGCGGCAGGGTCAGGCTCTTTTCCACAAAGAGAATAATCAGGAAGATCGCCGCCACAGAGACCGCCGTGACGACCTGGAAATCGTGGCCCGAGATGGAGATCATATCCTTCATGCAGGGGGCCTCGCCGATCAGCTTGCCGCTGGGGTCGTACCGCTTCAGAATCGCGTTCAGCTCGTCGATCTGGGCGTTCACGGCGTCGCTGGCGGGCAGATACCGGCTGTTGATGAGCAAAAGCTCCAGATTCTCGCTGCGCAGGGCGCCGGTCAGCCGCTCCGGAATGAACTCCGCGGGAATGCGGTCTCCGATCAGGGATTCCAGACCGACGGCATATTTCACGCCGTCCACCCGCTCCATCTCGTCGAGCATGGCGCGGACCTGCTTGGCGGGCAGGTCGGCGTCCACCAGGACCATGTGGGTCGAGGCAACGTCAAATTCCTCGCTGAGCTTGCTGCGGGAGACCGCGTAGTTGATGTCCTCCGGCAGGCATCTGCCCAGGTCGTAGTAGACCTCGTCGTTCGCCTTGACGTAACCGTAGAAGGCCGGGACGACGATCAGCGCAAAGAGGATCAGAAAAACCGGGAAGATCCGGACGAGCCGCGCAGCCAGCTTCCCCGTCCGGAGGATCAGCGGTCTGTGGCTGAGCTTCTGCAGGGGCCGATCCAGAACCAGGATCAGCGCGGGCAGCACGGTCACGCAGCCGATCACGCCCAGCAGAACGCCTTTCGCCATCACAAGGCCCAGGTCGCGGCCCAGGGTAAAGGACATAAAGCAGAGCGCGATGAAGCCCGCGATCGTGGTCACGGAGCTGCCGACCACGCTGGTCAGCGTGCTGTGGATGGCCTGGGCCATCGCCTCCAGCCGGTCGCTGCAGCGGCTGCGCTGCTCCTGATAGCCGTGCCAGAGGAAGATGGAATAGTCCATCGTGACGGCGAGCTGGAGCACAGCGGAGAGGGCCTTCGTGATGTAGGAGATCTCGCCCAGGAAGTAGTTGGTGCCCAGGTTCATCAGGATCATCGCACCGATGGAGGCCAGGAAGACGAAGGGGATCAGATAGTTGTCCAGCAGAAGGAGCATGGCGATCAGGGCCATCAAAACAGCCAGACCGACGTAGATCGGCTCCTCCCGTTCGCAGAGGTTCCGCAGATCCACGACCAGGGCCGTCATGCCGGAGACGAAGCACTGCTTCCCGCAGACGGCGCGGATCTGCTCAACGGCCTCCATCGTCTCGTCGGCGGAGGTGGAGCTGTCAAAGAAGACGGCCATCATCGTCGAATGCTCGGTGTTGAAGGTCCGGTACAGGTCCTTCGGCAGCAGCTCCATCGGGATGGAGAGGTCCGCCAGCGAGTCGTACCAGAGAACGGTGTCCACGTGGTCGATCCGTTCCACCTGCTGCTTGAGCGCGGCAACCTGCTTTTCGGGCATATCCTCAAAGATCAGGAAGGAGAAGGCTCCCTTGTGGAACTCCTCCATGAGCTGATCCTGACCGACCACGGTGTCGATCTCTCCGGGCAGGTAGGTCAGCATGTCGTAATTGACGCGGGTCGAGACCATACCCAGAACGGCGGGGATCAGCAGGATCACGGTCAGGACCAGAATCGGAACGCGCAGGCGAACGACGCCTCTTGCAAATTTCATGTGCGTTCAAATCTCCTTTCCCTCCGCTCCTCGGGGTCGAGGAGCTGGTTTTTCACGATTTTTACCATCGTCAGCGCCACGCAGAGGTTCAGCGCGGCGTCTGCGATCAGGGCGGCGCCCATCAGAAGCACCAGCGCCCGGGCCGCATCGCCGGAGCGGACGATCAGCAGCACGCCCGCTGCCACGGACAGAACGGAGAGCGCGGCGGTCATCCACCAGGTCTCCAGTCCGAAGGCGCGGGCCTCGACGGCGGTCCGCCATTTGAACAGGGCCGCCAGGATCAGGCAGATCCCGGAGGCGATGCAGAACAGATTCATCGTCAGCCGGGGCTGGAACAGGATCACGATTCCGAGGATCACCAGCAGCAGGCCGAACTCCAGGTCGTACTGGAAGGCCAGACGGTAGAGATCCCTTGAAAAATAGCCGATCAGCTTGACTGCGCCGAAGACGGTCAGGGCGACGCCGAAGAAGGTATCCAGCGCCTCCAAGGCGGCGTCCGGGCGGCAGAGCATCCAGATCCCCGCCAGCAGGAAGCAGACGGATACGACGATATAACCGATCTTCGCCGTGCGCATCGGCACAATGGAACGCAGCTTCATACGAACACCTCCTTGCGTTTCTGTCCGTATTCTACGCCGGCGGCGGGGAAAATGAAATGGATAAAAAGATCACGGTGTCCGAAATTCAGACACCGTGATCAGATTTGACCGGAATTCAGACATCCGGGGCGATTTGTCTATCCGGCGGAAGCGCCGCGCCGATCAGACGGGCGAGCTCGGCGGCGTTTTTCTCCTCCAGCTCGAAGATACGGCGGATGGAGGCCGCCTTGTCCTCCGGCATCCCATCGCTGAGCCAGCGGAGAACCAGACCGAAGCAGAGACAACTGTAATAGTTCGTCAGGAGCTCGCGGCTTTCCGGGGGGATCTCCGCCTCGTCCGGCAGAGAGCTGAGATACTGCCGGATGAAATACTCGCTGACGTTCATCAGATAGCGCTCAAAGACGTCGCGGCTGACCGAGCGGTAGATGTGCATGATCGCGCGCCTGCGGTGGGAGGCAAAGTCGATCACCGCGTCGTAGCACTCCGTGACCGAGGTCACGGCCCCGCCGCGTCCGATGATGCGCTCGGCTTCCTGACGCAGGATCTCCTCCACCAGATCGGGCAGATCCCGGTAGTGGTAGTAGAAGGAGTTGCGGTTGATCCCGCAGGCTTCCACGATATCCTTGACCGTGATGCTGCTCAGGGGCCGCTCGTCGAGCAGGGAAAGGAAGGTCTCCTGAATGGCCCTGCGTGTGAAGTTGGGCATGGTTCATCCTCCTTCGGGAATTTGCGGAAAACGGTGCAGCCCGGAGACTGCACCGTTTTGCTTGCTTACATGGCCTCGTGGTCGATCATATCGTCGGTGACGCGGGATTCGGGGCACTCGGTCAGATTGTAGTCGCGGTAGACCTGCAGACCGGAGCCGGCGGGGATCAGCTTGCCGATGATGACGTTCTCCTTCAGACCGACCAGGCGGTCCACCTTGCCCTTGATGGCGGCCTCGGTCAGGACCTTGGTGGTCTCCTGGAAGGAGGCGGCGGACAGGAAGGACTCCGTGGCCAGAGACGCCTTCGTGATGCCCATGAGCATCAGGGTCGCGGTGGCGGGCTTCTTGAGCTCCAACTCGGTCTCGCCGGCGTCGATTCGGGCCTGAATGGCGCGGTTCTCGGCCTCGATGCGGTCGTTCTCGGACTCGAACTCGGTCACGTCCACCGTGGTCTCGGAGAGGAGGTTGGTGTCGCCGGGGTCGTTGACCTTGACCTTGCGCATCATCTGGCGGATGATGACCTCAATGTGCTTTTCGTTGATATCGACGCCCTGCTGACGGTAGACGGCCAGAACCTCCTGGGTCAGGTAGTCCTGGACCTTCTCCTCGCCGCGGATGCGGAGCACGTCGTGCGGGGAGAGCGGACCGTCGGTGATGCGGTCGCCCTTCTGGACGACGTCGCCGGTCTTGACGCGCGGGGAGACGGAGTAGGGGATCTGATACTCCTTGACCTCGCCGTCCTCGGCGGTGACGGTGATGGAGCGGAGGGCGGTGCGGTGGCTGTCGTCCACGTTGACGGTGCCGGTGATCTCGGAGATCGTGGCCATCTTCTTGGGCTTGCGCGCCTCAAAGAGCTCCTCGACTCTGGGAAGACCCTGGGTGATGTCGTCGCCCGCGACGCCGCCGGTGTGGAAGGTACGCATGGTAAGCTGGGTGCCGGGCTCGCCGATGGACTGGGCCGCGATGATGCCGACGGCCTCGCCGGGATCGACCAGCTTGGAGGTCGCCAGGTTCATGCCGTAGCAGCGGGCGCAGACGCCGCTGCGGGCGCGGCAGCCCAGGACGGAGCGGACGTAGACCTTATCCACGCCGTGCGCCAGGAACTTCTTGGCGTCGGTGTCGTGGAGCATGACGTCCTTGGAGTGCAGGACTTCGCCGGTGACGGGATCCAGCACGTCGTGGACCGGGAAGCGGCCGTGGATCCGCTCGCCGAAGGTGGCGATGGTCTGGCCCTTCTCCACGATCTCGGACTTCCAGGAGCCCTTCGTGGTGCCGCAGTCGTCCTCGCGGATGATGACCTCCTGGGAGACGTCAACCAGACGGCGGGTCAGATAACCGGAGTCGGCGGTACGCAGAGCGGTATCGGTCAGGCCCTTGCGCGCGCCTCTGGAGGAGATGAAGTATTCCAGAACGCTCAGACCTTCACGGAAGTTGGCCTTGATCGGGATTTCGATCGTGCGGCCGGAGGTATCGGCCATCAGACCGCGCATACCGGCAAGCTGACGGATCTGGTTCATGGAGCCGCGGGCGCCGGAGTCGGCCATCATGAAGATGGGGTTGAAGGTGTCGAGGTTCGACTGCAGGGCGTCGGTGACCAGCTTGATGGTGTTCTCCCACTCCTTGACGGTCAGACGGTAGCGCTCGTCGTTCGTGATGAAGCCGCGCTTATACTGGCGGTCGATCTTGACGACCTCGCGCTCCGCCTCGTGGATCAGCTCGTATTTCCGCTCGGGGATCGCCATATCGGCAATGGAGACCGTAATGGAGCCCTTGGTGGAGTACTTGTAGCCCAGAGCCTTGACCTTGTCGAGCATTTCGGTGGCGATGGTGAAGCCGTGGACGCGGATGCAGCGGTCGATGATCTTGCCGAGCATCTTCTTGCCGACCTTCTCCTGGATCTCCAGAGCCAGCAGATCGCCGTCGGACCGGTCGCGGAAGCCGAGATCCTGGGGCAGGGGGTCGTTGAAGATCAGGCGGCCGACCGTCGCGTCGATCATGCCGCGGTGCATGACGCCGTCGATCTCGCGCTCCAGATAGACGCGGATGGGCTCGTGCATATCCACGGCGTGCTCGTCATAGGCCACCATGGCCTCGTTGACGCCGGTGAAGCTGTGGAGGATCTCACGCGGGCGGGTCCCCTGATCCAGGGCGTCCTTCGCCAGCGCGGCGTTGGTCTTGATGAAGTAGTGATCCTCTTCCTTGATATCCTTCTCCGAATCCCACACGTTGTAGACGTAGACGGTATCGGTGGGGCTGAGCTTGCCGGCTTCCAGAGCGGCGGCGCACTCGGCCAGGGTCTCAAAGGCGTCGCCGGCCTCGTCGGGGCGGTCGTCGTCGTTGTGGATGCCGTTGCCGGTGGTCTTGATGAAGTGGTGGAAGCCCTCTGCCTCCGGATCGTCCCAGCTGTTGCGGACGAAGACGGGATCGTCCATCGTCAGCTTGCCGCTGGAGATATACTGCATCGCGGCGTGGTTGGAGGGATAGTGGTTGATCGGGTAGCGCTTGTAGGTCAGGTAGTAGGTGCCGAGGATCATATCCTGCGTGGGCACGGTGACGGGCTTGCCGTCCTGCGGGCGGAGCAGGTTGTTGGCGGAGAGCATCAGCATTCTGGCCTCGGCCTGGGCCTCGGCGGACAGGGGAACGTGAACGGCCATCTGGTCGCCGTCAAAGTCGGCGTTGAAGGCGGTGCAGCAAAGGGGATGCAGCTTGATCGCGCGGCCCTCGACCAGGACCGGCTCAAAGGCCTGGATGCCCAGACGGTGCAGGGTCGGAGCGCGGTTCAGCATGACCGGACGGTCCTTGATGATGACGTCCAGCGCGTCCCAGACCTCGGTGACGCCCTTGTCGATCATCTTCTTGGCGGACTTGATGTTGTTGGCGAGCTTATCCTCGACCAGCTTCTTCATGACGAAGGGGCGGAAGAGCTCGATCGCCATCTCCTTGGGCAGGCCGCACTGATAGAGCTTCAGCTCCGGGCCGACCACGATAACGGAACGGCCGGAATAGTCCACGCGCTTGCCGAGCAGGTTCTGACGGAAACGGCCCTGCTTGCCCTTGAGCATATCGGACAGGGACTTGAGCGCACGGTTGTTCGCGCCGGTGACCGCGCGGCCGCGGCGGCCGTTGTCGATCAGGGCGTCCACAGCCTCCTGGAGCATCCGCTTTTCGTTGCGGATGATGATGTCGGGCGCATCCATCGACATCAGCTTCTTCAGGCGGTTGTTGCGGTTGATGACGCGGCGGTAGAGATCGTTGAGATCGGAGGTGGCGAAGCGGCCGCCGTCGAGCTGGACCATCGGGCGCAGCTCGGGCGGGATGACGGGCAGAACGCTCATGACCATCCATTCGGGCTTGTTGCCGGAAAGACGGAAGGCGTCCACGACCTCGAGCCGCTTGATGATGCGCAGCTTCTTCTGGCCGTTGGCGTTCTTGAGCTCGTCGCGGAGCTGGGTGGAGAGGGTCTCCAGATCGACCTTTGCGAGCAGAGCCTGAACGGCCTCGGCGCCCATGCGGGCGTCAAAATCGTCCTCGTACTTTTCGCGCAGATCGCGGTATTCCTTCTCGCTGAGGACCTGGTTCTGGGTCAGGGGAGCGTCGCCGGGATCGACTACGATGTAGTTGGCAAAGTAGATGACCTTTTCCAGCAGGCGGGGGCTGATGTCCAGCAGCAGACCCATGCGGGAGGGGATGCCCTTGAAGTACCAGATGTGAGAGCAGGGCGCGGCCAGCTCGATGTGGCCCATGCGCTCGCGGCGGACCTTGGCCTTGGTGACCTCAACGCCGCAGCGGTCGCAGATCTTGCCCTTGTAGCGGATCTTCTTATATTTTCCGCAGTGGCACTCCCAGTCCTTCGTCGGCCCGAAGATCTTTTCGCAGAACAGACCGTCGCGCTCGGGCTTGAGGGTGCGGTAGTTGATGGTCTCGGGCTTGAGGACCTCGCCGTAGGACCATTCGCGGATCATTTCAGGGGAGGCAATACCGATTTTAATTGCGTCAAAGGTTGCATTAGCCATTGTATCTCTCCTCCTTATTCTTCTTCATCCCGGGAAGCCTGCGCCTCGGACTCGGCGACGACCTCCTGCAGGAACGTGGAGAAGGTATCCTCATCCTGCTCCTCGTCGTAGTTGTAGCCGGATTCGAGCACCTCGTCGGGATTGGTGACGAACTCTTCCTCGTGGACGTAGTCGGGATCGTCGGCGGTGTAGACGACTTCATCCTCGTCCTCGTCACGCAGCTCGATCTCGTCGCCGTTCTCGTCCAGGACCTTGATGTCCAGGCAGAGGGACTGCAGCTCCTTGACCAGAACCTTGAAGGATTCGGGCACGCCGGGCTTGGGCACGTTGTGGCCCTTCACGATGGCCTCGTAGGTCTTGACGCGGCCCGTCACGTCGTCGGACTTGACGGTCAGGATCTCCTGCAGGGTGTAAGCCGCGCCGTAGGCCTCCAGGGCCCAGACTTCCATTTCGCCGAAGCGCTGGCCGCCGAACTGGGCCTTGCCGCCCAGAGGCTGCTGGGTGACCAGGGAGTAGGGGCCGGTGGAGCGGGCGTGGATCTTGTCGTCGACCAGATGGTGCAGCTTGAGGAAGTAGACCCAGCCGACGGTAACGATGTTGTCAAACTGTTCGCCGGTGCGGCCGTCGTAGAGGATGGACTTGCCGTCCTCGCGCAGACCGGCGAGCTTGAGCGTCTCGCGGATGTCCTTCTCGTTGGCGCCGTCGAAGATCGGGGTGGAGACCTTCCAGCCCAGGGTCTTTGCGGCGTAGCCGAGGTGGACGTCCAGGACCTGACCGATGTTCATACGGGAGGGGACGCCCAGGGGGTTCAGAACGATGTCAAGCGGCGTGCCGTCGGGCAGGAAGGGCATATCCTCCTCGGGCAGGACGCGGGAAACGACGCCCTTGTTGCCGTGGCGGCCGGCCATCTTGTCGCCGACGGAGATCTTGCGCTTCTGCGCAATGTAGACGCGGACGACCTTGTTGACGCCGGGGCTCATCTCGTCGCCGTTGGCGCGGGTGAACTTCTTGACGTCCACGATGATGCCGCTCTCGCCGTGCGGGACCTTCAGGGAGGAGTCGCGGACCTCGCGGGCCTTTTCACCGAAGATGGCCCGGAGCAGACGCTCCTCGGCGGTCAGCTCGGTCTCGCCCTTCGGGGTGACCTTGCCCACCAGATAGTCGCCGGAGACGACCTCCGCGCCGATGCGGATAATGCCGTCCTCATCGAGGTCCTTCAGGGTGTCCTCGCCGACGTTGGGGATGTCGCGGGTGATCTCCTCGGCGCCGAGCTTGGTGTCGCGGGCCTCGGTCTCGTACTCCTCGATGTGGATGGAGGTGAAGACGTCCTCGCGGACCAGACGCTCGTTGAGCAGGATGGCGTCCTCGTAGTTGTAGCCTTCCCAGGTCATGAAGCCGATCAGGACGTTCTTGCCCAGGGAGATCTCGCCCTGGGAGCAGGCGGGACCGTCGGCAATGATCTGGCCGTCGCTCACCTGCTCGCCCACCTCGACGATGGGCCGCTGGTTGATGCAGGTGCCCTGGTTGGAGCGGGCAAACTTGGTCAGCTTATAGTCGCGAACCTCGCCGGTCTCATAGCGGATCGTGATCCAGTCGGCGGAGACGCGGGTCACAACGCCCGTTCCCTCGGCCTTCAGGCAGACCTCGGAGTCCACGGCGCACTTGTGCTCCACGCCGGTGGCGACGATGGGAGCCTCAGTGACCATCAGCGGGACCGCCTGGCGCTGCATGTTCGCGCCCATCAGGGCACGGTTGGCGTCGTCGTTCTGCAGGAAGGGGATGAAGGCGGTGGCCACGGAGACCATCATCTTCGGGGAGACGTCCATGAAGTCGATCTGCTCGCGGTCCACGGCGATGATCTCGTTGCGGTGGCGGCAGGTGACGCGGGCGTTGACCAGGAAGCCGTTTTCATCCACGGGCTCGTTGGCCTGGGCGACGCGGAAGTCGTCCTCCACGTCGGCGGTCATGTACTGGACCTCGTCGGTCAGACGGGAGCCGACGTATTTGCCGTTTTCGTCATAGACCTTTTCCAGCTTGCGGAAGGGGGCCTCGACGAAGCCGTACTCGTTGATCTTGGCAAAGCAGGCCAGGTAGTTGATCAGGCCGATGTTCGGACCTTCGGGGGTCTCGATCGGGCACATACGGCCGTAGTGGGAATAGTGAACGTCGCGGACGTCGAAGGACGCGCGCTCGCGGGACAGACCGCCGGGGCCGAGCGCGGAGAGACGGCGCTTGTGGGTCAGCTCGGCCAGGGGGTTGTTCTGGTCCATGAACTGCGACAGGGGAGAGGAGCCGAAGAACTCCTTGATGACCGCAGTCACGGGGCGAATGTTGATCAGGCTCTGCGGGGTGACGGTCTCCAGATCCTGGACGGTCATGCGCTCGCGGATGACGCGCTCAAGACGGGTGAAGCCCACGCGGAACTGATTCTGCAGCAGCTCGCCCACGCAGCGCAGGCGGCGGTTGCCCAGATGGTCGATGTCGTCGGTGGTGCCGACGCCGTTGGAGACGCAGATCAGATAGTTGATGGAGGCAAGGATGTCGTTCGGCGTGATGTGCTTGGGCAGCAGGTCGGCGGCGTAATCCTCCACCGCGAACTTCCATTCCTCCTCGTCCCAGTTTTCCTCGGCGGCCTTGTCGAGCATGGTGCGGAGGGTGGCGAAATCCACCTTCTCCTTGATGCCGATGGTCTTGGGATCGAAGGAGACGAAGCGGGACATATCGGCCATGCCGTTGGAGAAGACCTTGAGCTCCTTGCCGTTGGCCAGCTTCAGGACGGCCTCGTTGACGCCGTGGGCGGAGACCTCGTGGGCCTCGGCGCGGGTCAGGACGCGGCCGGCATCGAAGAGGATCTCGCCGGTCATGGGATCGGCGATCGGGGCGGCCAGTTCGTTGCCGGCCAGACGGGACCAGAGGTCCATCTTCTTGTTGAACTTGTAACGGCCGACCTTGGAGACGTCGTAGCGGCGGTCGTCAAAGAGCAGGGCGTCCAGATAGGATCTGGCGTTGTCCACCGTGGGGGGCTCGCCGGGACGCAGCTTGCGGTAGATCTCCAGCAGGCTGTCCTCGGGGGTGTGGCAGGTGTCCTTTTCCAGGGTGGCGGTGATCAGCGGGTCCTCGCCGAACGTGTCGAGGATCTTCTGATCGGTGTCCACGCCCAGGGCGCGGATCAGGCAGGTGATGGGCAGCTTGCGGTTCTTGTCGATGCGGACGCTGAACACGTTCGAGGGGTCCGCCTCGTATTCCAGCCATGCGCCGCGATAGGGGATCACGGTGGCGGTGTAGGTGTGCTGGTCGGCCTTGTCCACCTCGTCGCCGTAGTACATACCGGGGGAGCGGACGATCTGGGAGACGATGACGCGCTCCGCGCCGTTGATGACGAAGGTGCCGCCGTTGGTCATCATGGGGAAGTCGCCCATGAAGATCTCCTGCTCCTTGATCTCGCCGGTCTCCTTGTTGCGCAGCCGGACGCGGACCTTGATGGGCCGGGCGTAGGTGGCGTCGCGCTCCTTGCATTCCTCCACGGTGTACTTGGGCTTGTCGTTCATGGTGTAATCCAGGAAGGAAAGCTCCAGATTGCCGGTGTAGTCGGTGATGGCGTCCGTGTCGCGGAAGACCTCGTGCAGTCCTTCCTCCAGGAACCAGTTGTAGGAATCCTTCTGGATCTTGAGCAGGTTGGGCATTTCGAGAATTTCCTGGTACTTGGCAAAGCTCTTTCGGAGGGTCTTGCCGAAATACTCGTCCTTAACCAATGCCATGGTGGTAACATCACTGCCTTTCTGAATGGTATGGTGGGATTGGATAATGATACGCCCGGCGCAGTTGATATTTTTGTGAAAAAATCACTTGCAATCGCGGCCGGGCTGTGCTATACTGTGTACGGTAAGGGTGAAGTCTGCGGAATCTGCGATTACGCAGACCGGAGCGCTATTATATCATGTGCAAACCGTAAAGTCAATGGGCTTTGCGGATTTTTTTGCGCGATTTTCGCCCGATCGCAACCGTTCCGCGCAGGGGCGCTGCGTCGGGCGGCTCGACCTTCTTTTCCCATTTTCGCGCCCGGCGCATAGAATGGAGGGCACGGGGAAAGCCCGTGCGAAAAGGAGGTATTTCAATGGCGAGCTTCACCAATCAGGCGCACCTGTCCTACAACGGACGGTCCGTGGCCTCCAACGTGGTCACGGGGCAGATGCTCTCTCCGCTGACGCTGACCAAAACCGCCGTCGTGGACACCTACGCGCCGACCGACACCGTGACCTACGTGATCACGATCGTGAACTCCGGCGCGACGGCCTATACGGACCTGACCCTGACCGACGACCTCGGCTCCTACGCCGCGGGCGGGCAGACGGTCTATCCGCTCAGCTACACCCCGGATTCCGCCGCCTGGTTCATCAACGGGACCCGGCAGGCCGACCCGACCGCGTCGGGCGCGCCGCTGGTCATCTCCGGTCTGAGCGTTCCGGCGGGCGGCAATGCGGTCATCCTCTACGAGGCCGCGACGACTGACGCTGCCCCGCTTGCGGAGGGCAGCGAGATCACCAACACCGTCACCCTGACCGGCGACGGCATCGGCACGCCTCTGACGGCCCAGGCGACGGTCACGGTCGAGGCGCAGGCCAACCTGCGCATCACCAAGAGCCTGTCACCCGCGACCGTGGCGGAGAACGGCGTCCTGACCTACACCTTCCTGATCCAGAACGACGGCAACCTGCCCGCCGGGCCCGATGCGGCTGTGGTCGTGACCGACACCTTTGATCCGATTCTCCGCGATCTGACCGTCACCCTCAACGACCTGCCCCTGGCGGTGACGACGGGCTACACCTATGACCAGACCACCGGCGTCTTCGCCACGGTCGCCGGGCAGATCACGGTCCCTGCCGCGACCTTCTCCCAGAGCACGGAAACCGGCGACTGGGAGACCGTCCCCGGCGAGGCGGTGCTGACCGTGACGGGCACGGTGGGCTGAGCCGCGAAGGGGAGACCCGCCCGTACACCAAAGAAGAAAGCTCCGGCGGCAGCCGGAGCTTTACTTATGGTATCTGGTTCCCGCCAGGATGTTTTCCGCGCGGAAGAGCTGCTCGAGCAGCATCACGCGGGCCAGATGGTGGGGGAAGGTCATGTCGGAGAAGGAGAGGCGGAGATCCGCCCTGGCCTTGACGGTTGGGTCGATCCCGAACGACGAGCCGAGCAGGAAGCAGAGCTGGGAGGTCTTGCGCAGGCTGACGGCGTCGATCGTCCTTGCCAGCGCCTCGGAGGAGAGCTTTTCCCCCTCCGGGGTCAGGACGCAGAACCAGGCTCCCTTCGGGATGCGGGCGAGGATCAGCTCCGCCTCCCGGCGAAGCCCCTCGTCGATCTGAGCCTGCGACGGGTTGTCGGGCAGACGGTGCTCCGGCAGCTCGGTCAGGCTGAAGCGGCAATAGCCGGACAGGCGCTTTTCATACTCCCGCACGGCTTCGAGGTAGAATTTTTCCTTGAGCTTGCCCATGGCAAGCACGCTCACGCTTCGCATCAGACGTAAGCGGCCTCGCGCTCGGCTTCTCCCGCCGGCGTTTCGGCCAGCAGACGGGCGGCCAGGCGCTCATACCGCCGGAGCAGGTAGAGCCGGAGCGGCTCCAGGACCAGAAGGCAGAAGGCGAAGACGATGGGCTCGACCCGCAGCAGCAGGCAGATGAACAGCACGATGGTCCGCAGATTGAAGGTCATCAGATTGGTTGCCATCACGAGCTTGCGGCTGGTTTGGTAGAAGGCGTCGGTCATGGCGTCGGACTTGCCCTCGACCTCGATCCGGTCCAGCATCCGCTGGGTGACGGGGGCGCGGCGCTCCTGGGTCCGGGTATAGGCGGCGTAGCAGGAGAGGGAGAAGCGCTCGAAGGAGCCCTTCTTCGCCCGGTCGCGTTCGGCCAGGACGTGCTTTGCCCGGCTGAGCTCCGAGCCGTGCGCGTTGTCGATCATGTACATGTGCAGGTTTTTGAAGTAGTCGGGCAGCTGGCTCTGGATCACGTAGAACACAAAGGTCAGCAGGCCCAGGGCCAGCATCAGGCCCGTCCAGACCGAGGGGCTGACGCCGAAGGCGGGCCGGCAGCTCGCCCGGAGCGCGGTCACGAGATAGAGACTGAAATAGACCGTGGCGTCGCTCATGCCGTCGAGCATCCGTCCGATCCGGCTGAAATGTCTGGTTTTCCGGGCAACCTGACCGTCGCTGGAATCAAAGACGGCGGAGAGGATCACGAGCGCGATTCCGCCGAGCGTCATCGGCAGATTGTCCTGCGCGATCAGCACGGCCCCGGCCACGCCGGAGAGCATGGAAAGGATCGTCACGGCGTTGGGCACGATCCCCAGCTTCACGAAGAGCTTGGTGAAGCCCATCGCCAGGAAATCGATCACGCAGGTGTCGATCGGGTCGTTGATATTCTCGCATTTCCGGGCGGCGGCGATCTCCTCCCGGTATTGCTTCAGATTCTCATTCAGATGCAGAGATTCGTGTTTCATAGTGCAGCACCGCGGGCAGGGCCCGCTTCTTTCTGTATGATGATTTGGGGATCGGTCAGGACTGCCGCCGATCCCGGAAGCGGACGATCAGCGCCTTGACGATCACGATCAGACCGCAGAGCAGGATGCAGATATAGAAGGACGTGGTGCGGGACAGGAGCTCCAGATTGGCGGACTGCGTCTCGTTCAGGAAGGAGGAGAAGCCGTCGATCATCAGATAATCCGTAACGCCCATTGCCCCGGGGATTGGGACGCAGCAGGCGCCCAGAACGACGTTGCTCTGCATGGCGAACATCTTCGGCGCCATCGCCAGCGAACCGCCGCCGGCCAGGAAGCAGAAGACCGTCACCATGATCTGTGCGGCGCGGTGAAAGAGATTGAGCAGCAGGGCCTTGACGAGCAGGCGGCGTCTGCCGGCGAGCAGGTGGGTGACCTGGCTGTATCGCTCCATTGAGCGGCGGAGCTTTTCGCGCTTCTGGTCGGGGTGCCGCAGCAGATGCAGCTTTTTCAAAAGCCGCAAAACCCAGTCGCAGATACGGAACAGAAGCTGCTCATTCCAAAGCAGCACCGCGTAGAGCAGGGACAGCCCAAGCTGGATGGCAGCGCCGACGATAATCAGGATCCGCCCGAAGCTGCCGAAGGCCAGGAAGGAGTTCGGATACAGGATCAGACAGACCAGACCGATCAGGACGATGGAGACCGTGTAGAGCAGCAGGTAGGTCAGCAGGACAACGGTGCAGATCACGCCGGGGACGCCGTCCTGCATCATATACCAGGCCTCCATCGGCTGCCCGCCCGTGGAGGAGGGGGTGATGGCGGAAAAGTAGAGGTCGGCGGCGGTGTAGGTCGTGCAGTCCCAGAGATTTCTGTGATAGCCGAAATCCCGGAGCAGGAGCCGGATCATCAGCGCGTTGAGCAGAACGTATGCCAGCATGCTCCCAAAGGCGGCGGACAGCCACCAGGGATTGTTTCCGCTCAGATAGGCGCGGAAGTTTTCCAGCGAGAAGCCCTTGGCGTTCGAGGCCACGACCCATACGGTCAGAACGGCGATCCCAATGAAAACGATATTCCAAAGCAGATGCTTCTTTTTTCCGGGCCGTGCGGGGACAGCTTCGTTTTGCATGGATTACTCCTTTGAAGTTGCTTCAAGTCTGCCGAACAGGCGCTCCGCGCGGAGCCGCCGTCCGAGAAGCTGGCCCAGCTCGCCGAAAGCGATTCCGCCCAGGATGTCGGGCCAGATATGCTGCTTGGTCAGAACCACGGAGGCAAAGACCAGCAGCGCGAAGATGAACTGCGCCCAGGGATACCAGCGCGGCGTCCGGCGCATCCCGACCGCGCCGCGGAAGCAGAGCCAGCTCTGCATACAGTGCAGGGAAGGGAAGAGGTTCGTCGGCGTGTCCGAGCGGTAGACCCAGTCCAGAACGGCGGTGGGCAGATCCCGAACCTCCACCGGCGGACGGCGCAGCGTGGTGGGATAGACCAGAAAGACCAGCAGGACCAGAGCCTCGGAGATCAGCACGCCCGACATCACGCGGAAGCAGTGCGCCCGGCTCTCCCGGCAGATGGCAAGGATGCCGACGGCCCACTGGGCGTAGGCCAGAACGTAGATGACGGCGAAGAACGGCACGCGCGGCAGCGCGTCGTCCAGGGCCGTGGAGACCAGATTCAGGCTGCGGTGGGTTTCCAGCAGCTTTGGAATATAATAGACCAGAAAATTCATCCCGATCACGCTCAGCGCCGGGAGCCAGGCGTAGGCCGGCAGCAGGCGGGTCAGATATTGTCTGCTCTTTTTCATGGGCTTCTCACTTCTGGGTTCAGAGACTTCAAGCTATTATACAGCATATCTATGAAAAGTACAAGTATTTTTTTGAGCGGAAGCGGAAAAGAGTTCTTTAGGGATTAGGGATCAGGGAATAGGGAGCAGGGTATAGATAACCCCTATTCCCTGGTCCCTGATCCCTAGTCCCTGATCCCTAGTCCCTAGTCCCTGATCCTTGCTCCCTGAAAAACGCCCTCCGCACCGGGAAGGGTGCGGAGGGCGTTTGGCGGCCTCGCCGGGCTTACGGCAGACGCTTGGCGCGGGCATATTTGCTCAGGGGCTGGACCCGCAGACCGCGGGCGGCGGCCAGGGATTCGATCAGGGCGCGGCAGGCTTCGGGATCGCCGGCTTTCAGCTCCAGCTCCACCTCGCAGAAGGGCAGGAGCTTGATCTGTCCAAGCAGGCTGCCGCTGTCCAGGGCCAGCTCTGCGGTCGTGCCGTCCGGCAGACGGAGGGGGCGGGCGGTGCGGAGAAAGTCCGCGGCGCAGACCGGCGCAAGCCCGGCGGCAGCGGCCTCCAGGATCGCCTCGGGCGCGCCGCGTTCGACCAGGACGGGCAGGGCGGCGGCAACGTCGTCCGCCGCAAGCTCCCATTCGCCGCGCAGCTTACCGGATGAAGGGTCCGCGCCGGGGAGCGGGGCCTTGCAGCAGACCACCGAGGTCTGATTCTCCATCCGGCGGCGGAGGGTGATATTCGCCGCAGCCAGCCGCCGGTCGTCCGTGTCCAGATAGACGGTCTGCATGTGATACTGCCTGGGCGGTCCGTCGAACAGACCCGCAAAGCCCTCCCAGGCGGGCAGCTCCGCCAGCACGGCCGGATTTGGCACGGCGTATTTCCATTCAAGCTCGGTAGACATTATTTCCCCGCTGCCAGCTTGATGACCTCGTAGGCGCCGTTGTAGAGCCCGGCCTTGCAGTTTTCGAGAATGCGATTGTTCATCCGCTCCAGGATCTCCGGCTCGGACTGGAGCAGACGGATCATATCCGTGGTCTCGCGGCCCGGGGCGACCTCATAGGTGCCGTCGCCCACCTCGGCGGAGTGGATCGCGCCCCAGATCTCATGTCCGCCCACGTGCTGGATGAACAGCTTGGGGATCGGATAGAAGGCCAGCTCGGAGGGCTTGGTCACCAGCACGTCGCTGGCCCGCATCAGCAGGTTCGTCACATAGACCGCCGCAAAAATATCGTCGTGGCAGAAGCCCACGATGCCCTCGGCCTCGCCGGTGCGGGCAGACTCGGCGTAGGCGCTCGCGGCGGCGTAGTCGTTCAGGAAGAGCTTCGCGCTCGCCAGCTCCGGCACGGCCTTCGCCAGATTGTCCCAGACGTTCCTGTGGTCGCCCACGTTCACGAACAGGACGGCCTTGCCCGCGCGGATGTCGGGCAGAAGGGCGCGGATCACGTCGGCAAACAGGGCCTGCTGGGCGCCCGCGCCGCCCACGGTGAGCAGATAGCGCTTGGCCTTGCCGTTCCGGACGCGGTCCAGGCGCAGGGCGGTGTCCTCGGGGAGGTTCACGACCAGCTCGTGGTCGATATAGTGACCGGTGTAGACGATATCGCCCTTGGGCATCGGCTTGAGCGAGCGGGTCTTGTCCATCCCGCGCAGAGCCTTGTAGCCCAGCCACGCGGATTCGGTCTGGATCGTGTGGACGCTGCCCTCGGCCAGATGCAGGGCCATCGGCCAGTTGTCGGGGATCGCGTTGACGACCCTCGTGAAGCCCGCGTGGATCGCGGCTTGGGCGGGCCAGACGTGGGTTGCCACGTAGGGCTTGTCCTTGGGCAGATTCTTCAGCAGATTCGCCATCAGCTCGGCGCTGGCCTGGTCGTTGGCGTTGTAGCTGAGCTTGCGGAAGCCCTCGGAGTTCAGAGGCTCCCAGTAGAGCTTGTTGAACAGCTTGGATTTCTGGCTCAGACGGGAGCCCATCGAGTAGAGCTTGTTCTGGCCGCTGATGATGCCGGTGCAGGTCGTGCCGTCAAAGGAATTGAGATCCAGCCAGACCGGCTCATAGCCAAGGGCCTTTGCGCAGGAGGCCATCGCCATTGAGATGCGGTAGTGACCGAAGCCCATGCGGATGTTCCCGATGAAGATCGTTTTGTCGGAAAACTCCGCGCCTTCTCCGAGCGTCAGGACCTTCGTGCCGAGGGGGGCGAGGACGGCGTTTTCGGTCAGCGCGAAGCGGTAGTCCTTCCCGCTGTCGTCGCCGTACTTCTTCGCAAACTTCTGCTTGGTCTTCTCCGCCTTCCGGACGACCTTATCCGGCATCAGATTGCCGAAAATTTCCTTCGATTTCTCTAACATCTTGTCCTCCGTATATTTATGAGTTGACATTTTTCACAATTTCCCGTACAATAAACCTAATAAAAACAGGCTACCATATCCGAAGCCGTTTTGTCAAGTGGGGAATCCTGCCTCTCCATGATTATTTATTGAAAGGGGAAACCGAAATGCAACCGCAAAAGCTCTCCGGCAAGTCCAAATTCTCCTATGCGCTTGGAGCTGTCGGCAAGGACATGGTCTATATGCTCTCCGCCAGCTACGTCCTCTACTACTTCCAGGACCTTCTGGGGGTCAAGGCCTATATTATGGGCATTATTCTCCTGATCGCCCGTGTGTTTGACGCCTTCAACGATCCGATCATGGGCGTCGTCGTCGCCAAGACCAAGACCCGCTGGGGCAAATTCCGTCCCTGGCTGCTGATCGGCACGGTCACGAACGCCGTGATTCTCTACTTCATGTTTGCCGCGCCTCCCGCGATGGACGCCAAGGGCCTCGTCGCCTACGCCGCCGTCTTCTACATCCTCTGGGGCGTGACCTACACGATGATGGACATCCCCTACTGGTCCATGATCCCCGCCTTCACCGAGGGCGGCAAGGAGCGTGAGAATCTGACCACCCTGGCCCGTACCTGCGCGGGCGTCGGCTCCGCCATCATCACCATCGTCACCATGAAGCTCGTTCCGATGCTCGGCAAGGCCTTCGCGGGCGACAACGCCGGCGCGCAGATGATCGAGATCGTCGGCTTCAAGTATTTCGCTGCCATCGTCGGCATTCTGTTCATCGTCTTTATCGGCCTGACCTGCATCAACGTCAAGGAAAAGTCCACTGCCGAGATGAAGACGACCTCCGTCGGCCAGATGTTCAAGGCCCTGATCCAGAACGATCAGGCCATGACCGTGACCATCGCCATCGTGCTGATCAACTGCGCGGTCTATATCACCTCGAACCTCGTGATCTACTTCTTCAAGTACGACTTCGGCACGACCGGCTGGAACGACGCCTACGTCCTGTTCAACATGTTCGGCGGTGCGATCCAGGTTCTGTCGATGATGCTGTTCTACCCCCTGCTCCGCAAGAAGTTCTCCTCCCTGCAGATCTTCTACATCTGCATCGGCATGGCCGTGGTCGGCTATCTGGTTCTGCTCGGCCTGTCCTTCACGGCAATGAAGAGCGTTTATCTGCTGTTCGTTCCCGCCTTCTTCATCTTTGCCGCCAACGGCATGCTGACGGTCATCACCACGGTCTTCCTGGCCAATACCGTTGACTACGGCGAGCTGAAAAACCACCGCCGCGACGAGAGCGTCATCTTCTCCATGCAGACCTTCGTCGTGAAGCTGGCCTCCGGCATCGCCGCGCTTGCCGCCTCCATCTGCCTGTCCATCAACAACCTGCAAAGCGGCACCGAGGTCTCCGAGGCCGACGCCGTGACCGACTTCTCCGTCGGCGTCTCCGCCGCGGCCAAGACAGGTCTGCGTATGACCATGACCATCATCCCGATCGCCGGCCTGATCGTCGCCTTCCTCTGGTTCAAGAAGAAGTACGTCCTGACCGACTCGAAGGTTCTGGAGATCGCCGCCGAGGTCAAGAAGCTTCACGCTGCGGACGAGGCGAAGTAAGCCATGGATCTGGAGCTTCTTACCGTCCTTCCCGTCGGCGTCCGGCGGGAGGAATACTGGAAGGACGGACGCTACACCGTGACCCTCAGCAATCCCACGGACGAGCCCGTGGAGCTGGAGACCGTCTGCGCGGTGTTTCACTTCGACTTCTCCGACGGGGACGTCTTCTTCCTCAACGGCTACCAGAGCTGGACCTACAGCCCCGAGCGCAGCCGCAAGCAGTTTGACAAGGCCATGCAGTTCGTTCCGAAGGTGCTGGACCGGAAATTCGGCTTCTCGCAGTACGGCGACGGCTATTTTGCCGACTCCGTCTACCGCCGGGATCTCCGCGCGGGCTACAAGAAGGGCTATTCCTACGCTTACGTCCGGCGCGGTCAGCTCTACCATCTCTTCGCCTCCGTGGCCGAGCAGACCGGCTTCACCCGCATCGTGCTGAACACAGCCGACAGCACCGTCACCTTCAAAAAGGACTGCCACCACCGCTTCCTGCAGCCGGGCGAGGTCTATACCGGCCTGGATCTGATCTTCTGCGAGGGCGGCGAGAACGAGGTCTTCGACGACTGGTTCCACGCGATGGGCGTCCGCCCGATGCCCGCCAGCCCGAAGGTCGGCTACACGAGCTGGTACAACTGCTACCAGAACATCTCCGAGGCGCAGATCCTCCGCGACCTCGAGGGCATGCGGACCCTGCCCCGGAAGCCCGACATCTTCCAGATCGACGACGGCTTTGAGCGCTTCGTCGGCGACTGGCTGGACGTGGACGAGAAGAAGTTCCCGAACGGCGTCGCCCCGATCATCGAGAGAATCAGGGCCGAGGGCTATCAGGCCGGGATCTGGCTGGCTCCCTTCGTGGCCGAGAAAAACTCCGCCCTCTTCCGCGACCATCCCGAATGGTTCCAGTACAAGGGCAGCAAGCCCGTCTTCACCGGCGCGAACTGGTCCGGCGGCCTGGCCCTGGACCCCTACAACGACGACGTCCGCGACTATATCCGCCGGAGCGTACAGCACTATAAGGATATGGGCGTCACCATGTTCAAGCTGGACTTCCTCTACGCCGCCTGCATGACCTCCCGGCCCGACAAGACCCGCGGCGAGATCATGGCCGAAGCGATGGACTTCCTGCGCGAGGTCTGCGGCGACGCGGAGATCCTCGGCTGCGGCGTTCCGCTGGCCTCGGCCTTCGGCAAGGTGGAATACTGCCGGATCGGTCCGGACATGAGCCTGGACTTCGACGATAAGCTCTTCATGCGGGCCTTCCACAACGAGCGCCCCTCCACGATGCACACCCAGCGCAATACGGTCTTCCGCCGCCAGCTCGACGGACGCGCCTTCCGCAACGACCCGGACGTCTTCCTGCTGCGCGAGGAGAACACGACCCTGACCGCCGAGCAGAAGCACACGCTCGCCGTCGTCAACGCCCTGTTCGGCTCCGTCCTGTTCGGCAGCGACGATTTCGGCGCCTACGACGAAAAGAAGCGCAGGCTCTTCTCCGCCCTCTGCGACCTCCAGCGCGCCGAGATCCGCTCGGTGGAGCCCGGCGCGCCGGGCAAGACCCAGACCGTCGTCGTCACCTACCGCCTCTCGGGCGAGGAAAAGACGCTCCGCCTGGAAATCTGAAGCCCGAACCCCGCCTCAAGCCAAATGGACTGTGAAAAATAGTCCCGGAAAAACAGATGGTTCCCAAGCCCTTTTTGAGCCTGGGAGCCATCTGTTTCTTTTGAATTTTTTTAACATCTCTTCTCTGTATTATCGGTTAATCGCTGGATTTTCCGTTCGACAGAGCAGATAATCCAGGCTGACATGATAAAAGTCCGCAAGCAAAAGCAAATTCTCAGTTGTAGGCGTCCTGCACCCATTTTCATATTTTGATAGCAGCCCCTGATCAATTCCGGTTGCTATTTGTACCGCAATTTGTGTCAGCCGCCTTGACTTTCTCAGCTTCTTCAAATTATTATCCATAGTATCACCTATGACATTATGGCATTTTTTGCCTTGACAAATATGAAAATCTGTCATATTATATACGAAAGAGTTTTTCTGTCTTTCAGAGGTGATTGCATGGATTTTGTTTTTTTCAAAGACGTTTTATTTGATTTGATTAACGAATGTGACAGTTATGACATACGAAGCATAATAGCATTTGATAAAGAGAACCGTTTCGTTATCGAAACAGAGGACAGCCGTTCATTTGAAGTTATACTTCATGAACTGACGACTCATGAAGCACCAACCAATAACGTCTGACCCAGTTATAGTATTATGCTTATAGAAGGAGCTGTCACAAATGACATTAGGCTGCTTTTCAACGAAAATGAGGGGCTGTGAAGAAATGGAGTGTTTTCTACTCCTTTTCTTCACAGCCCCTTAAATCTGTAATCAGGAATCAAGCATTTCTACCGCAGTCTGAAACTGCGCCTTGCCTTATTCCTCGTTCTGCGCGAGCAGCAGGTCGATGGCGGAGTCCAGGGCGGCGGTGTCCACGCGGTCGGCCTGACCGTTGTCCATCATCTCCGCGACGTTGTGGTCGAGGGGCAGGTGGGCCAGTACGGCAAGGCTGTACTCCTTCGCCAGCTCCTCCACGTGGCTCTTGCCGAAGACCTCGATCTTTTTGCCGCAGTCCGGGCAGGAGAGCCAGGCGTAGTTCTCCACGATGCCCACGATGGGCAGATTCATCATCTTCGCCATGCGCACGGCCTTGGCGACGACCATGGAGACCAGATCCTGGGGGCTCGTGACCAGAATGATGCCGTCGATCGGCAGGCTCTGGAAGACCGTCAGCGGGACGTCGCCCGTTCCGGGAGGCATATCGACGAACATATAGTCCACGTCCTCCCAGATCACGTCGGTCCAGAACTGCTTGACCGCTCCGGCCAGGATCGGTCCGCGCCAGAGGACCGGATCGGTGTCGTTTTCCAGCAGGAGGTTGACGGACATGACCTGGATCCCGCTCTCGGTGACGGCGGGCAGCAGACCCACGTTCTCCATCGCCTCGCAGTGATCCAGATGGAAGGCCTTGGGGATGGACGGGCCGGTGATGTCGGCGTCCAGGATGGCCGCGCGGAGGCCGCGCTTCTGGGCCGCGACCGCCAGCATGGAGGTGACGGTGGACTTGCCGACGCCGCCCTTGCCGGAGACGACCGCATAGACCTTCTTGACCTTCGCGCTGGGATTCAGCGGGGCCAGCAGGCTTTCAGCCGTGCGGGAGTCGCAGCTTGCGCTGCACGATGCGCAGTCGTGATTGCATTCACTCATGGGAAATACCTCTTTTCAATCGTTGGTGTGTGTTTGACCATATATCAATTTATTTGATCACAAGAAACCAGAGCAGGACCAGTGCGCCGAGGGCGATGCGGTACCAGCCGAACACGCGGAAATCGTGCCGCTTCACGTAGTTCATCAGGAAGCGGATACAGGCCAGCGAGACCGAGAACGCAACGGCCATGCCGAAGAGCAGAAGACCCAGCTCGCCCGCCGTAAAGTGCAGACCGAACTTGACCAGCTTGATCAGACTGTAGCCCAGCATCGCCGGGACGGCCAGGAAGAAGGTGAACTCCGCCGCCGCCACGCGGGAAACGCCGAGGATCAGCCCGCCCAGGATCGTGGAGCCGGATCTCGAGGTGCCGGGGATCAGCGAAAGGACCTGAAACAGGCCGATGCCGAGGGCCACGGACCAGGGCATATCCGCCACGGTCTCATACCGCGGCTTCCGGGCTTGGTTCGCCCGCTCGATCAGCAGGAAGCCCAGACCGTAGACGATCAGGGCCGCCGCAATCACGACCGGGGTGTGCAGATGGGCGTCCACGTAGTCGTCCAGCAGGACCGTGGCGATCCCGCCGGGCACGCAGGCAAGGACGACCTTGCCCCACATGGTCATCACGTCCGCACGGACGGGCGTGCCGCCCTTCGTTTTCGGCCGCCGGAAGGGCCAGAGCCGATGCCAGAACAGAACCACCACGGCCATGATCGCGCCGAGCTGGATCACGATGAAGAACAGCTCCTTGAACGCGGCGGACGCCTCAAAGGGAATGAATTCGTCAAAGAGCAGCATATGTCCCGTGCTGGACACGGGCAGCCACTCCGTGATCCCCTCGATGATCCCGAGCAGCAGGACCTTGAACAAAGAAATCATAGAACCTCCGGAGGAGCAACGGCTTGCAGCCGTTGTTCTCTTATTTTGCGGTTAAGCGCCGCTCCATATAGCTGTGGGCGGCAGTCTCAACGGCGTCGTCCAGCGGGGCCAGCTCTGCGGAGCCGTACTTGCGCGTCAGCGCGGTTTTCAGGATATGATCCGCCAGGATCGGATTCTTCGGCAGCAGGCAGCCGTGGGAGTAGGTGCAGAACACGTTCTTGTATCTTGCGCCCTCCATGCCGTCCTCGCCGTTGTTGCCGTATCCCGCCAGCACCCTGCCGATCGGGCGGATGCCGCTGCCCAGATAGGTCTTGCCGGAGTGGTTCTCGAAGCCCACCACGGTCTGACCGCCCAGCTCCTCGCAGGTGAACATATAGTTGCCGATCATCCGGTCCTTGTGGCCCACGGTGTAGAGATCGAGGGCGCCGGTGAAATCGCACTGCTGACCGTCCCAGGTCTTGTAGTACGCGCCGAGCATCTGATAGCCGCCGCAGATTGCCAGGAAGGTCTTGCCGTCCTCGATCGCGGCCTTGATCTCGGCGGTCTTGCCGCCCTTGAGGTCCTCCAGCAGAACCTCCTGCTCGAAGTCCTGACCGCCGCCGATGAAGAACAGGTCGTAGTCGGAGGCCTTGAGGGCCGTTCCGATCGAGACCTCGCTGACCGAGACGTCGATCCCGCGCCAGCCGAGGCGCCTGCGCATACAGACCACGTTCCCGCGGTCGCCGTAGAGATTCAGAATATCGGGAAACAGGTGGCAGATTTTCAGTTCCATAAGCTCCTCCTATTTCTCCCAATACTGCTTGACGCCGTAGTTTTTGCTGATCGTGGCGCGCAGATCGAGCATTGCGGTGTAGGTCGGCATGATGAAGGCCGGACGGTCCTGCGCCAGGATCGCCTTGCAGAGCTCGGAGTAGTCCTTGATCACGCGGAGCTTCTCCGCCGGAACGCCCGCGTACTTGAAGCGGGTCGCCATATCGTCGGCGCGGACGCCGGAGACGTAAACGCCGCTCAGCAGGTCGCCCAGCTCGGTCAGACGCTCAAAATCCACGTCCCAGATCCAGCTCACGTCCTTGCCGTCGAAGGCCCGGTCGTTCAGACAGGCCACAAACAGGAAGGGCTCGGTGGAGGCGGTGAGGAAGTTCAGCACCTGATTGCACCCGGCGGGGTTCTTGATCAGGATCATGCGCAGGCTGTGGCCCTGGATGTCGAATTTTTCCATCCGTCCGAAGCCGCAGTCAAACTGCGACAGGGCCTTGTTCACGACGTCCGGGTCCAGCCCCATCGCCTGACCCGCCGCCATCGCGGAGACCGCGTTGTAGATGTTGTAGCCGCCGGGCAGGGCGACGTTCGTCTCATACCGCTTCCCGTTCGCGGAGATGACGATCTCGGAGTGCTCGGTGTCGGAGGTCCGGACCTCCTCCACGGCAATCGCGGGCTTGGGTCGCGCGTAGCCGCACTTCGGGCAGCGGTAGCCGCCCAGATGACCGTAGGTCACGTAGTCGTAGACGTATTCGCTCTTGCAGCGGATGCAGTAGGGCGCGTCGCTGACCTCCTCGACCCGGCTCTTATAGATCGGCACGTTCACGCCGTAGAACAGGACCTGATTCGGCAGCTCGTCCGCCAGAGAGGCCGAAAGCGAGTCGTCGGCGTTCAGGCAGACCACCGCGTTTTTGCAGCCCTGCAGGCCGATGCGGATGTTGTTCAGCGTGTGCGTGACCTCGCCGTAGCGGTCAAGCTGGTCGCGGAAGACGTTGGTGACGACCACGGCCTTCGGATTGACCAGACGGCCTACCTGCTTGAAGGCGGCCTCGTCGGATTCAATGACGGCATAAGGGAAGCGGCACTTGCCGCCTGCGGTGGAATGGACGGCGAACTCCGCCGTGATGCCGCTGATCAGGTTTGCACCGGTTTTGTTGGCAAAATAGGAGATTCCGGCGTCGATGAAGGCCTGCTCGATCATGCGAGAGGTCGTCGTCTTGCCGTTGGTACCGGTCACGATCACCGTCGTGACGGTCTTTGCCAGCTCTCCGAGCAGGTCAGGGCAGATTTTCAGGGCCAGCCGTCCGGGGAAGTCGGTGCCTCCGCGGCCCAGCAGCCGGATCGCCGTGCGGGCCAGCTTGCAGGCCAGGACGGCAAAAAAGATCTTTATTTTTTTCATACGGAATCAGTATAACACAACCGGAACGATTTTACAACAAAAAACGCGGAAGTTCTTGAGATTATCCGAAAAGTCTGCTATACTGACCTAAAATCTGTATGAATCGACGGAGGAATCGGATATGCGCTTTCTTTCCTGGAACGTCAACGGGCTTCGCGCCTGCGTGGAGAAGGGCTTTCTGGATCAGTTCCATAGCCTTGACGCCGACTTTTTCAGCCTGCAGGAGACCAAAATGCAGCCGGGTCAGCTCACGCTGGACCTGCCCGGCTACGAGCAGTTCTGGTACTCTGCGGAGAAAAAGGGCTATTCCGGCACGGCGGTCTTCACGAAGCACAAGCCCCTGTCCGTCCGCTGCGGCGTCGGCGTGGAGGAGCTCGACCACGAGGGCCGTCTGATCACCCTGGAATACGAGACCTTCTACCTGCTCACCTGCTATACCCCGAACGCACAGGACGGGCTCAAGCGGATCGACTTCCGCATGCACTGGGAGGACGCCTTGCGCGAATACATGAAGCAGCTTGACGCGGTCAAGCCCGTGATCTACTGCGGCGACCTCAACGTCGCCCATGAGGAGATCGACCTGAAAAACCCGAAGACCAACCGCGGCAACGCGGGCTTCTCCGATGAGGAGCGGGGCAAGTTCTCCGAGCTCCTGGCCGCCGGGTTCACCGATACCTGGCGCTTCCAGCATCCCGACACGGCGGAATACTCCTGGTGGAGCTACCGCTTCCATGCCCGCGAGAAGAACGTCGGCTGGCGCATCGACTACTTCGTCGTCTCCGACCGCCTCCGCGACCGGATCCGGGAGACCAAGATCCACCAGGAGATCTTCGGCTC
>JAEEGI010005497.1_pt1 | contig 29147 bp, 22 predicted proteins | sample 8958751 | NCBI WGS metagenome assembly JAEEGI01 (sample SAMN16246545, study PRJNA631951) | gut metagenome | biome: gut microbiome; feature: rumen; material: KS-attached | host: Bos | place: Iran: Karaj | collected 2018-10 | reverse complement strand
AGGTATTCGCGGCGATCGCGGATCCCGAGAAATATGTGGTCGTACAGACAGCTCCCGCCGTTCGTGCAGCCATTGCGGAAGAGTTCGGCAATCCGATCGGAACAAACGGCGAAGGCAAGATGATCGCAGCACTGCGCCGCCTCGGATTCGACAAAGTCTTCGATACCAACTTCAGCGCGGACTTAACGATCATGGAAGAAGCCAACGAGCTGAGCGAACGTGTGCAGAATAACGGTGTTCTGCCGATGATCACTTCCTGTTCTCCGGGCTGGGTCAACTATGCAGAGTATTTCTACGGAGATCTTCTGCCGCACCTGTCCTCCTGCAAGTCCCCGCACCAGATGCAGGGCGCCATCATCAAATCCTACTGGGCACAGATCCACGGCGTGGCTCCCGAAGATATCTTCGTAGTTTCTGTCATGCCTTGTACCGCGAAGAAGTACGAGCGTCAGCGTGAGCAGTTGAAGGTGAACGGCCTTCCGGACGTTGATGCTGTTATCACCACGAGAGAATTGGCCAGAATGATCAAACGTGCCGGCATCATCTTCGAGCGTCTGCCCGAAGAAGGCTGGGATCAGGATATCATGGGCGATTACTCCGGCGCAGGCGTCATCTTCGGTGTAACTGGCGGTGTTATGGAAGCGGCGCTTCGTACCGTTTACTATAAACTGACGGGCTCGGAGGCAGACCCCATCACATTTACCGCAGTCCGCGGCCATGAGGCCGGCATCCGCGAAGCTTCGCTGGATATCAATGGTACGACCATCAACGTGGCCATCGCCTCCGGCATGAAGTCCGCGAAGATCTTGCTGGATGACATTCGTGCAGGAAAATCGAAATATCACTTCATCGAGATCATGGGATGTCCGGGCGGATGCATTAACGGCGGCGGCCAGCCGTACGTTCGTGAATTCTTCCTGCCCCACGAGGACGATGATATCATGGATACCTATAAGGAAAAACGTGCGAAGGCGCTCTATCTGGAGGATCAGAGACAAACACACCGTCAGTCCCACAACAATCCGCAGATCCGCGAACTTTATGAGAAGTTCCTCGGTGAGCCGAACAGCCATAAGGCGCATGAACTGCTTCATACGACCTACGCTGCAAAAGTCGGATTTAACGAACGAGGCTGAAAATAAGGCATAAAATCAGAGGGTGTCGCAATACTGCGACACCCTCTTTATATTCATTTCTTAAAATGGATTATTCCAATCTTCAGTCACATTACTTTCTCTTAGCGAAGAGTCGGTTGATGATCGGAGATGCTACCATTGCGAGTGAACAGGTCATTGCAAATGTAACGCCCGTACCGGGAACTCTGGGATCAAATCCAAATGCAGAGGCAAATGCATCCAGAGCACTGCTACCGGTTCCGTGAACGCCGACCGCGATCAAAAGCAGCGTCAGAAAAACGACTGCGACAGCAGCTAAAGAAGCGATCATGAAGAAAGAGTCCATCTTCGTAAATGCAAAGAAAATGGCTGCCAGTGCGACAACGATCAAAAGCCATCCTTCCGGATACTTAATGAACATATCTCCACCGCTCTGGAAATTCAAAAACAGGCAAATAAACAGGAAAACCGAACATACCGCACCGAGGATATTGATCTTCGCCAGATCAAAGGACGCCGGCATAGCCGCAGGTGTTGTTGCTGTAGCGTTAGCGGGAACCTCGGGCTGTGCAGCCTGGGTGATCTGCTCACCGCAAGAAGAACAGAATACACTTCCATCGGGCAATTGAGCCCCACACTTCGGACAAAACATGATCTAAAACCTCCTTGTATGGTTTTTTAGAATACTACCTTAGTTATACTCGAAAAGGCTTCCAGTGTCAAGGTTTAATTGGCAGAAACGCGGATAAAATACGGTGATTCGACAAAATAGTCCGACATTTCGGCCTTCGCTGCCGCATTGACCGCGGCGAAACCATCCAACGGCACCTTCGGCGGCGCCTCGGGAACCTCCAGTTCTGTGACGTTGTTGTCTGTCTCCTCACTCTCCGTATCTCCGCCGGACGTGATGCCCTTACCCAGATTCGGATGCTTTCTGGAGTACACCTGATCCATGCTGATCATCAAAAGCAGCGACAGCGCGACCGGAATGATGACCTTATACGGGATCCGGGCGAACAAGTTATCTAACACCGGTCCCAGCAGATACACCGTCGCAGTACAGCCGATACCGAACAGCAGCAGGCCCTCTGCGCAGATACGTCCGTTGATGTTCAGGAAGTATCCGCTGTAATCCCACCAACGCACGCCATTGGCCTGCTCCAGATACCAGCTGGTCACGTATTCCAGCGTACCGCATAGCGCGGTCGTCGAGAAAAACATCACAAACGGATGCGGCCGGACGCGATTCAAAAGGACCAGCGTCATGGCGGCGCCCCAGCCGTAGATCGGCAGCCACGGTCCGTGCATCACGCCGCGGTTGACGAATTCGCCCGTCTGCACCGCATGCATTCCGACTTCCCATAACCATCCGATGATCGAATACGTGAAGAATATCATGGTCAATGACCAGACGGAATAGTGACGGATGTAGTATATATTTTCCAATAACTTTCGAGGTTTTTCCCTGTGTAAGGGCCCCAGGCGAATAGGGTACTCCTCGCGTGCGACCACATGATCCAGATCCCGCACGCGCATCTTATGCGCTTGATACTCTTCGTAGGCGCGCTCGCGGCGGCTGTGCCAGAACGTGATGCCCCACCAGTCCGCCATGAACTTCGGAAAACCGTTCAGCGACAGTTCTGCGACCGGTTCACGCGCGATGTCGAGCACATCCTCGTACGCTTCCGCGATCACCTCATCCGAAGGCAATTCGTACAGATAGATATCATTTAAGCGCTCCGTCCCCGGGATCTTCTTCTCGATCGCGTCTTTACGACGGTCCGCAAAGTACTCGCAATTCGTAACCATGATATACGGGCGGATATACAACGCGCTCAATGCCGTCGCGGCCAATGTGCCCAGTGTGTAGATATGTATGAAACCGGACAGATACCATCCGGCAAATGACAGAATATGCCAGCCGATGAAGGAGATCTCCATGCGGAAGCATTCCTTCTTATGTCCCATCATCATGGCCCGTGACAACTTCATGGCCTGGATCGGACCGATATCCGGGTTCTCCGCCACGATCATCGGCACCAAATAGTACGAATATCGGGCAATGACACCGCCGACGATCGTAAACCACAAAAGCGTTTGCAGGACATAGTAGACCAACATCGTGACCGAAGCCTTGATCCACTTCTTTACGCGCATCAAAAACAGCACGCGCGTCAGTCCCACATATTTATAGAGACGGCCTTCCAAAAGGATACGATACAGGCCGACCGTAGCGACGTTCCTTACAAACATCCAGAACAGGAAACTGACGGCGAAACCTGCGATGACCAGCAAAATCGCTGCCACGTTCGATGAGCCGACGATCGAGGTGATCGCCGTCGCCAGGGATACGTAAAACGATCCGGTCGTCACACCATTGACCAATTTCGCAAATACGCCTTGTGTCCGCCCCAGCACCTGTTCCCAGAAACGATCCGACTCCGTCTGCTCTCCCCCGCCTTCTTCTGAAGACTTTGTAGCATCCGTACCTTCATTTACCGAGTCCCGCTTATCCTGCTGTTCCCGGCGCTCCTCCAGAACCTGATCCAGATCAAACGGATTCCGAAAACCATCGTCCGTCCAGAATGTCTCGCGGAAACGCTGCCAGCTATTAACCCAAGTGACCGTGCCGGTTTCAGGGCGCACTTTAGAAGCCGCGAAATCCTCCATCGAGGTATATCCGCGGGGCTCCGAAAAGCCGCTGCCAAATAAAACGACCACAATACCGATCATCGCCATGATCTTATAGTGTCGTTTCAAGTGCTCGCGACCACGCCTCTTCCAGGCCTTCGTCATGCTTACCTTCTGATCCATTTGATCCATCCTAAATCTCTTGCTGCACTTCCCCCAAAAGACGCCGTTACGAAAACGTTTTCTTTACGCCCTATTCACATCTTACTACAAAATGTCGAATCTCGCAAGACGAAAGATATTCAAGAGCCTTACTTGTATCTGTATTTCTTTTGGGGCACGGGGGGAAATACGCCCCGAGAGAAAAAATCCGGGCAGATACATAGTATCCGTCCGGAAATAGCCTGCAGACTAGCGGAACAAGTTATTTGAAGCCTTTACAAAGGGAGAAATCATATATACTTAATGCCCGCAGGCGATAGAAAAGAGTCACGTAAACACATTGGTTTACGTATGAGTAGTATAGCAAGCTGAATAGACTTGTTAAGATACAAACTGTTCTTGTTTATAATTTGTCTCCACTCCCGCCTCTATACTCAATGATTACCGATCAAAATCTGAAAAGAAATACGGCTTTTGCAATAGGATTGCCTCTATTGCTCTTGAATTAAAATGCTCGGGCTCCATCCACTTTCCGTCCTTTGGATCCTTTCCGGGAGGAACGATCATCAGATTTCCGTTACCTTCCGCACGGACAAAGACTGCCCCATCAAATATAAGTATCCAATAGTCTGAACTTAGGGCTTCCCCATCACTATCGAACATTTTGTTTTCTTCAAACAATCCATATAATACTTCCAAACGGTCGAATACATCGTAAATCTCCTGCAGATGGTCCGTATGTAATTCTCCGGTTTCTATTAGCGCCATTGCGCAATCGCAGAACGATGACCATCCACCCCAAATGTCCATCGTGGTTTTATGCTCTTTGCTAAGTTCCAGAATTTCCTGATAACTCCAATCTGTCGCTTCTTTACCGGATTCCCAAAAAGCATTTACAAAACCATTCTGAGCCCAATTAACAATAAAATCATCAATACCAGTCGGGATTATTGCTGTAGCTACAGTAAGCCAAAAATTCCACTCGGCATCCTCCGCCTGTTCACGTTGTTCCCGATGATCGTTTATAAACGAGTATACATACTCTATAAATTCCTTGGCTTTTTTGCCTTTCAGATTAATCGCCATATCACCGGCTTTGTTATACCAAACGCCGCCGATTTCGCTTATCTTCCATGTACCCTTTTTCATGTACACGGCACGAAGCGTAAAACAGTCATTATACTCGGCACCAATGTGGTTTAAAACATCTTTTACCGAATTGCTGGATGTATAAACTCGATCGTAATCATCTGAAAAAGCCCAACCGACAAATTCCTCACCAGCCGTATAACAGCTAGGTATTTGAGAGCAAAGTTTGTCCTCAGTATTATGGTAGTAAATTTCAAAGTTTTCTTGATAAACGCCGCATCCGTCTACTCTATCCGTTATATACCCGTTACCAAGAGAGTATGTTACACAAGTTGACACTGATTTCCAGTGCGGGTATACACTAATATCGGAATCAATTGTGTACGATTTTCCAAATTCGTAATCAAGTTTCTCCTTATCCCATAAAACACTCCATCCATCTATTTCACCTCCGGGATTCTTAAGTACAGCGACCAAGTGGTCTTTCTTATCTCTAAATCTCACAGGGGTACCCATTTCAAATGTATCAGAATATATTAAGTTTCCATCTTGATCATGGTATTTTATAGTGAACTCCTCGATTAATGTCCAGTGTGCATACAGGGTATGGTTACCCGCGGTAGACATGCTCGTGGTTTCAGTTACCTGTCTCCCACCTATCTTGGCGGTCCACCATCCGGTAAATCTGTATCCGTCTCTGGTAGGATTATCCGAAGCCTTTCCATAAGTGCTACCATATGCGATTGAACGAATGAAATTAGAGCCATTACCTCCGTTCTTATCATATGTCACCGTAAAACTCTCAGCTGTCCAGTGTGCATACAATGTATGATCAGTTGGCGTAGTTACAGTTGTGGTCGACGTTTTTTTGCTTCCAGCGGTCTTTTCAGTATACCAGCCCTCAAATGTATATCCGGTCTTTGAGCGTGTCGGCAGCGTGCCATACGTGCTTCCGTAAGTAACAGTCGTTGTTAAGACTGTTGTATCGCCGTCTTTGAACGTAACCGTATATGTATTCGCACTCCAACGGGCATACAGGGTATGGTTCCCTGTACGCGATACAGTCGTGGATTCTGTTACTTTACTTCCGCCACTGGTCGCTGTGTACCAGCCTAAAAATGTGTATCCGATCTTCGTGCGGGTCGGTACTGTGCCATATGTGCTTCCATATGTAACCGTCGTTGTCGAGACCGTTGTATCGCCGTCTTTGAATGTGACCGCATACTTTTCTGCTGTCCAGCGTGCATAAAGTGTCTGGTTTCCAGTAATCGTCACCTTAGTTGATGCTGTGATCTGGCTTCCACCGCTCGTAGCTGTGTACCACTTGGCATTCTCATATCCGGTCTTTGTACGTGTCGGCAACGTGCCATATGTGCTTCCGTAAGTAACAGTCGCTGTTGAAACCGTAGTGCTACCGTCCTTGAACGTGACCGTGTACTTTTCTGCTGTCCAACGCGCATACAGTGTCTGGTTTGCAGTAATCGTCACCTTCGTCGAAGCCGTTATCTGACTTCCACCACTCGTAGCTGTGTACCACTTGGCATTCTCATATCCGGTCTTTGTACGTGTTGGAAGCGTGCCATAGGTGCTTCCATATGTAACCGTCGTTGTCGAGACCGTTGTATCGCCGTCTTTGAACGTGACCGTATATGTATTCGCCGCCCAGTGCGCATACAATACCTGATTGGCCGTGATCTTAACTTTTGTCGATGCGGTCACCTGACTTCCACCGCTTGCCGCTGTATACCAGCCGGTAAATGTATAGCCGGTTTTTTGAGGATTAACCAATGTCCCGTAAGTACCATCATAGATTACGGTTTTCGAAGAAACCGTACTACCTCCCTGGCTGTTAAAGGACACCGTAAAAGTCTTCGGCGACCAACGTGCATACAGCGTATGATTCGCTGTTTGCTGCATTTTTGTGGTCTCTGTAACCTGACTTCCGCCACTCTTTGCTGTGAACCAGCCTGCGAAATTATAGCCGGTCCGGGTCGGGTTATCGACTTTTCCGTAGTTACTTCCATACGCGATAGACCGGGTATAATTCGAACCGGATCCCCCATTCTTATCGTAAGTAACCGTAACGCTGGAACTCTGCGTGATCTTGTATGTGGTAAAGATCGTGGAGCCTTCCTTTACGTACACATAACCGGTTCTGGTGCTTCCTGTCGTGTTAGCTGAATAATCGATGCGGAAATTATAGTCGTTCGGACGATAAATCGTGATCCAGTTTCCGCTGACAGAAATCGACTGGTTCGAATTCTTACCATAGGTCGATGTACTTCCTTTTGCTATACCGACACTGAGGTTCGTGGAACCCGGCTGGATTATCGTATACGTGGTGACAACCGATCCTTGTCTCTTCACGTACACATAGCCAATACGTCCCTTTCCGGTCGAGTTGCTTGATGCTTTGATCGTAAATGCGGATGGCGATGATGTACTGATCGTGATCCAACTGGCACTCTTCTCTAGTGAGAACGAAGGATCTCTGTAGTACGTTGTACTGGTTCCACCGCTTTGGGAGAATGTTACTGTGTAGTTTGATGCTGCTTCGACCTGATTCACGCCGACTACCATCAAAACGAGAAACATTACTACCAAAACGGGCACGAAAGCCCTTTGTAGAGCGTTTGTTTGCTTCATTTCTTTTCCTCCTAAATAAATTACTATCTTTATGTTTCCGTTCCGCTCTGAAACATAATATAATAACGCGCCTATGCGCATTATTCTCCAACTCAGTGCTTCCTCTTTTAGGGGTCTAGCGCACACACAGGGGATTTCCTGTTTCTCGTAACTTGTTTTGCCTACCATAAATACCTGAAATTGGCAATTTGATAAGCTAAACCTTAACCGAATCGCTAGAAGCTATCGTTTTCGTTACATTTACAGGTTCATCTATCAAGTCGTTTTTATCTCTTTTTCCCCAGGGAAGCAGCCCTGCCTATCTATATATTCCCAAAACAGGGTATAAACCTTACACTCTTTTTTCAAAAAAAAATGAAGGGAGTTGAATTTCTTTGAAGTTTTCCAAAACACAACAACATCGCCGGGCAGGTACCATTAAGTACCTGCCCGGCGATGTTGTTTATTATGATGTTGGTTCGCTATATACACGGCGAATGATAAATAACGGGAAATTACGGTTCTTCGTTTTCCCCTGCGACGATCGTAACATCTTCACGTGCTCCGAACAGGACCGTATCCAAACCGATTCCGAGAGTGATCAGGTTCGGACAGTTGCTGACATCCAGCTGCGAAACGGTTTTACCACACCATAGACTTTCTAGTTTCGTGTTCTGTTCGAGATTCAGGCTCGTCAGTTTATTATTTTCGCAATCCAGTTCTTTCAGTTCTGTAGAACCACTTACGTCCAGAGCCGATATCTTATTATCATTACACGTAAGTCTCGTCAGCGCCGGCGTGTTTGACAGAAGCAATTCCTCTAATACGTTAAATTCACACGACAGGCGTTCAAGAAGAGGATGCTCCGATACATCGAGTTTTTTCAATTTATTATTCGTACAGATCAATCTCTTCAAATTCGGGGTGTCTGCTATATCCAGCAATTTGATCTGATTGACACTGCAATCTACTGACTCCAGGCGTGATAGTTTCGACAGAAGCAGAGTTTGCAGGTTATTGTCGCCACACAACAATTTTGCCAAGTTCGGGTTATTCGCCAGGTTTAATACCGATATGTTGTTTTTGGAAACGTTCAATTCTCTCAGTTTTGCGTTTTGCGATATGTCCAGCTTAGTTAATTCATTAGCCGAGCAATTCAACGCGTCCATTTTCGGATTTTGACTCACGTCCAATTCTTCTATCAGGTTCTCTTGACATTCCAGACAGAATAATTCCGGGTTCTTTGACACATCCAGTTGAACCAAATCATTGCCATTGCAATAGATACTCTGTAGATTTGGATTATGGGACACATCTAAAGACGTCAATTTATTATTGCTGCAACTCAGGATCTTCAGGGAAGGAAAGAACTCCAGCCCCTTCATATCCTCAATCGCATGCCCCTCGACGAAGATTTCGGTCGCCTCACTTATTTCCAAATAATTCAGGGTATTATCCTTATCTTTATCGAAACTGAACGCGACATATCTCCGAAAGTCCGGATCCGGGAAATGCTCCTCGTCGATCTCGATTTGACCTACATACACGATCTGTGGTTCTTCCTCTTCCGTTGAAGCAGTTTCTTCCTGAGTAGTCGTTTCTTCTATTGTATCCGTCGTAGAGGTGATGTCATCTCTTATCCACCTCGGCCTCCACAAAAATACGAACAGCAAAAGTGCTGCCGCGATCAGGGCAATGCTTGCCGCGATTCGCACGTATACGATCGTACTACGTTTATCGGCCGTCTCAACATCGGTCTCATCTTCGACATCGAAGTCTATCGGATCGTCGGAGAACAGATTTGCGACAGCACGCTGCCTCTGTTCCTTTATTTCCTCGGGGTTCGGTTTATCGAATTCCGTACCCTCCAACTGTTTCAGCTCTTTCTTCGTATATTCCGCTTCGGCAACAAACTTATCTTCCATCTGCCCGAGCTCATGCAACAGATGGATCTGCTCTTTTTCTCTATTCATAGAACGACCCCCGCCTTCTCCAACGCCTCCTTCAGTTTCGCTCTGGAACGTGACAAATTCGTCATTACATTGCCCTCTGTCATGGACAATGCCTTTGCGATTTCCTTCACCGAGCTCATGTACCAATATCGGCGCACGAAAATACGCCGGTTTTGTTTGGATAATCCGGCCAGAAAGGCATTGATCACTTCACGTATCACCAGGCTGTCTTCGATCTGTTCTGATTTTCGGGCGGCTTCATCCGCGAGGCATTCCGCGAGCTCTTCGATCGCCACTTCTGGTTCCCCGCCACCGCGCTTAAGCGCGTGCTCTTTTTCCCAGCGTCGCAGCGAAAGGTTACGCGTGATCTTTCCCAGAAAAATCTTCAGCGGGTTCGGCCGCTTCGGAGGGATGATGTTCCAACTGGTATATAAGGTATCGTTGAAACACTCCTTCGCCGTCTCCACATCTCTCACGATATTCAGCGCAACTGTCTTGCAGTAGTTTCCGTACTTATCCGAAGTTTCCAGCAGCGCCCTCTCATCGCGTTTAAAAAACAACTCAATGATCCCCTCATCCTGCATCATTTTCGTAATTCCTATTCTTGTTACTAAAACATAACTACACGATCAGTCCTCTGGGCAATGCAGCCAGAAGAATGAACGGCATATTCTTTTATCGTTCTTTTTGCACACGCCTTGATTATAACACGGGAGTTTCACTTTCACAAGGTTTCGGAGAGAAAAAGAACCGGCCCCATTGTCACATCCCCGCGCTTCCACGGAGTGGTTCCTTCGCGGTGGTACGATCTCGACCGGCATATGAACGAGCTGTAGAAAAACACTGCGAGTGAAATGTCGGATGAGGGGAGAAACGCGATTATCCGAAATCGCGTTTCGCGCGAGTTGAGGGCGTTTTCGCGCCCGGTGGGAACCGGGTGCTATCAAGAAAACGGCCTCAATCGAAGCGGGCCCCCTCAGATCCGACATAGAATGAGCAGAATGTTTTTCACAGCAAGTGAATTGTCCGGGAGAGATCGTACCACCGCGAAAAGATAACCACCCGTGGCGGACAAAGAGCACGCAAAAAGGCTCCGGCGCTGCTTACGCAGGCCGGAGCCTCTATTTATCGCGAGCGAAATGCCCTGATTTAATTAGTCGTTAGCCTTGCCGACAGAACCGAACAGTTCCATCTTCTCCTTAACGGTTGCCTTGATCGCCTCAGCGCCGGGAGCCAGAAGCTTACGAGGATCGAAGCCCTTACCCTGAAGGTCCTTACCAGCTTCGATGTACTTACGGGTAGCTTCCTGGAATGCCCACTGGCACTCGGTATTAACATTGACCTTAGCAACGCCCATGGAAACGGCCTTCTTAACCTGGTCAGCCGGGATACCTGTACCACCGTGCAGAACGAGCGGCATATCGCCTACCTGCTCCTTGATCGCAGCGAGGGTCTCAAAAGAAAGACCTGCCCAGTTATCCGGGTACTTACCGTGGATGTTACCGATACCTGCAGCCAGCATGGAAACGCCGAGGTCAGCAACCTGCTTGCACTCGTTCGGGTCAGCGCACTCGCCGGCACCGATAACGCCGTCTTCCTCACCGCCGATGGAGCCTACCTCTGCCTCGAGGGAGAGTCCCAGGTGCTCACAAACGGCAACCAGTTCCTTCGTCTTAGCGAGGTTCTCTTCGATCGGAAGGGAAGAACCGTCGAACATGATGGAGGAGAAACCTGCCTTGATGCACTTATAGCAGCCTTCGTAGGTACCGTGATCCAGGTGCAGAGCAACCGGAACGGTGATGTTCAGTTCCTCGATCATAGCCTTTACCATAGCGGCTACGGTCTTGAAACCGGTCATATACTTACCTGCGCCCTCAGATACACCGAGGATAACAGGAGACTGACACTCCTGAGCGGTAAGAAGGATGGACTTCGTCCACTCCAGATTGTTGATGTTGAACTGGCCAACAGCATAGTGGCCCGCTCTTGCCTTTTGCAGCATTTCCTTAGCGGATACTAACATAATATATACCTCCGATACTATAACAATACAATACGTGCGTCACAAATAACGCAATCCGTCTCTCATTATAACGCATCGGAAGCGAAAAAGAAAGAGGGAAATTCCTTTTTTCGGAACTTCCCTCCCGCATTTTCCCTGGTATTCTTAATTCTGAGGGGGTATCTGAGGCGGATCTTCGCGCTTCGATCCGGCCTCATGGCACCTTCCGGCCCACGCACATCCTGCGCAATTTCCGCCGCAGGAGGTCTTCCCGGCTTTCCGGTCCCGGATCATCTTATAAAGGACCAGCCCCACGATCATGATAAGGATCGCGGCCACCAGCATGGTGCCCCAATTGTTTTCCAACCAAAGAAGCATGTTCCCTCCGTTCCGGCAGGCCCTCTGTGCGAACCTGCGGGCAATGTATAAATACTCGGGTGTTTCGGTTCCTGCAAGCATCTCCCGGTGCCACGTGACCGCACGGGGATCCCGATAGTTTTAATGTTACCGACCTGTGCCTCGTTTCTCCCTTACACGCTCTGAGATTTTCCTGCCGCAAGGTTCCGATTCGGCCGGAAGAACAGATACAATACTGCGCCTGCGACCAGAAATGCGGCCGCTGTGCTCGCAGTGAAACCATTGCCCGAGAAGAGCAGACCGAACTGATAAACTATCAGGCTGATCGCGTAAGCAAACGTGCACTGGTAGCCGATAGCGAAAAACGTCCACTTCGCGCTGTTCATTTCCCGCCGGATCGCACCCATGGCTGCGACGCAGGGCGCGCACAGGAGGTTGAACAACAGGAACGAATACGCCGCCAGCTGCGTCAGCCCCTTGAATTCCAGGACGCCGAACACGCCGACGATCTCTTCCTTCGCGAGCAGGCCCATGAGGGTCGCGATGGTCTCGCGGACATTGCCGAAGCCGATGGGCACGAAGATCCAGGCAATACCGCGGGCAATCATGCCCAAAACGCTGTCTTCCAGATCCATCGCGTCGCCGTGGTAGCCGAACGAGCCATCCACTATGCCGAAATTGCTGCCGAGCCAGATCACGATGGACGCGATCAGGATGACGGTGCCGGCCTTTTTAATGAATGCAAAGCCGCGCTCCCACATGGAATGCAGCAGGTTTTTGAGCGTCGGCATGTGGTAGGCAGGAAGCTCCATGACGAACGGCGTCTCCTTGCCGGCGAATCGCTTCGTCTTCTTCAGGATGATGCCGGAGATGACGATGGCCGCCACGCCGATGAAGTAGGCCGAGGTCGCCACCCAGGCCGCTCCGCCGAACACGGCAGAAGCGATCATGCCGATGACCGGCAGCTTCGCTCCGCAGGGAATAAATGTCGTAGTGATGATGGTCATGCGCCGGTCGCTTTCATTTTCAATGGTTCGCGACGCCATGATGCCGGGCACGCCGCAGCCGGTCCCGATCAGCATCGGGATGAACGATTTACCCGACAGGCCGAAACGACGGAAGATACGGTCCATGACGAAGGCAATGCGGGACATGTAGCCGCAGGCCTCCAGGAAGGCCAAGAACAGAAACAGCATGAACATCTGCGGGACGAAACCGAGAACCGAGCCGACGCCGCCGATGATACCATCAATGATCAGACTGCGCAGCCAGCCCGCGCAGTTCAGTGCGTCGAGCAGGTCGCCGACCAGGACCGGAATTCCCGGAATCCAACAACTCTTCATTCCGAACAGGTAGAAACCCTCGCCGAACAGGCCATCATTGGCCCAATCCGTACCCCAGGCCCCCACCGTCGAGATGGAGATGAAATATACCAAAAACATGACCAAAAAGAAGATGGGCAACGCGAGAAAACGGTTCGTCACGATGCGATCGATCTTATCCGAGGTCGTATCATGCCCCTTTCTCTTCTTTTTGTAGCAGGTCTTTACGACCTCTTCGATGTAATTATATCGATCGTTGGCAATGATGGCGTCCGCGTCGTCGTCCATCTCTTTCTCTGCGGCGCGGATATCCTTTTCGATGTGTGCGCGCACCGTATCTGTGATCCCGAGTTTCTCGATCACGCGTTCGTCGCGCTCAAACAGTTTGATCGCATACCAGCGCTGCTTCAGGTCGGACAGATCGTGGACCGTAGCCTCCTCGATATGCGCCAACGCATGCTCCGTTGCCCCGCTGAAGATGTGCAACGGCGTCGCTGCCTCGCCCCCGGCCGCTTCGATCGCGGCCTCCGCCGCCTCGTTGATGCCGGTCAGTTTCTGCGCCGAGATCTCGACGATCGGGCAGCGCAGCGTCTTCGAAAGCTGCTGCGTGTCGATGACGTCCTTATTCTTCCGGACGACATCCATCATATTGATTGCGATAACGACCGGTATACCCAGTTCGAGCACTTGCGTCGTCAAATACAAATTTCGTTCCAGATTCGTTCCGTCGATAATGTTGAGCACGACGTCCGGATCTTCATCGATCAAATAGTTTCGTGCGACCACTTCCTCGGGAGTATATGGAGAAAGCGAATAAACTCCGGGCAGATCGGTCACGATCACGTCCTCGTGCCCCTTCAGCTTACCTTCTTTTTTCTCCACCGTGACTCCGGGCCAGTTTCCAACAAACTGATTGGATCCGGTCAGCGCGTTAAACAGCGTCGTCTTTCCGCTGTTCGGATTCCCCACCAGGGCGATCCGAATCTGCTTATTCTTTTGCATGCGGTCCGCCTTCCTTTCTCTCCGGTTCTACCAGTTCGACTAATTCTGCATCCGCGCGGCGCAGCGTAAGCTCATATCCACGTAAGGTAAGCTCGAGCGGATCCCCGAGCGGTGCAACCTTCCGAACGTAGATCTCCACACCCTTCGTGATCCCCATATCCATGATCCTACGGCGGATAGGTCCCTCTCCGTTTAATCTCTTAACGATGACCCTCTCCCCGATTTTCGCATCCTTCAATGTTCGCATAATATACTCCTCTGAAGTTAGTGTCGGCTAACTTACATGCCTATTATAGTTAGACCCATCTAACTTGTCAAGAGATTTTCTCTATTTTCTTTCGCCGACCACCAAATGTATCTCTTTTTGATGATTTGGTGGCCGCCATGCTTCTGTTCCCAGCGATCAACCTCTAGATAAGCAACCAGATCTCTCCCTTTTTGTCGTTTCGGTGGCCGCCACGATTCTGTTCCCTGCAATCACCTCCTAGATAAGCAACCAAACCACACTCTTTTCTCCGTTTTGGTGGCCGCCACTCTTGCTACCAAGCCACGAAGCTATAGTCATAACCACCAAACCTCTCTCTTTTTGTCGTTCCGGTGGCCGCAACGCCTCTGTTCCCTGCTATCACTCTCTAAAAAAGCCACCAAATCTCTCTGTTTTCGATGTTTCGGTGGCCACAACACTTGCTATCCAGCCATGAAACTACTGGCTAGGCCACCAAATCTCTCTCTTTTCTCCGTTCTGGTCGCCGCTGCGCTTGCTACTCAGCCACGTAACTATAGTCATAGCCACCAAACCTCTCTCTTTTCTCCGTTTTGGTGGCCGCCACGATTCTATATCCAGTGGTGATCTCCTGAAGAAGCAACCAGATCCTTCTCTTATACTTGTTCTGGTGGCCACCACTCTTGCTACTCAGCCACGAAACTATAGTCATTGCCACCAAGCCACTCTCTTTTCTCCGTTCTGGTGGCATCCACGATCCTATTTCCAGTGGTGATCTCCTGAAGAAGCAACCAGATCCTTCTCTTATACTTGTTCTGGTGGCCGCCACTCTTGCTACCAAGCCACGAAGCTATAGTCATAGCCACCAAGCCACTCTCTTTTCTCCGTTTTGGTGGCTTCCACGATTCTATTTCCAGTGGTGATCTCCTGAAGAAGCAACCAGATCCTTCTCTTATACTTGTTCTGGTGGCCGCCACTCTTGCTACTCAGCCACGAAACTATAGTCATAGCCACCAAGCCACTCTCTTTTCTCCGTTCTGGTGGCCGCTGCGATCGATACCCTCCCTCGAAGTTACAAAATAGGCAACCAACTCCCTCTCTTTCCTCCGTTTTGGTGGTTGCCACGCCTCTACCCGGCCACAAAACCACTGACTATGCCACCATATCTACCTCTTTCCTCCGTTTTGGTGGCTACCACGCCTCTACCCAGCCACAAAACCACTGACTATGCCACCAAATCTACCTCTTTCCTCCGTTCCGGTGGCCAACACGTCCGCTTGGTCTCCGCCGCTCCCCTGGCACGTGCCACAAGCCTCAAGTAAGAGAATTCATCCACAAGAGCCTGCCGAAAATCCCAAAAATAAGCCCAAGTCTCAAGGTGAGACTTGGGCTTATTCGCGGCACCGTACTTTCGGCGCCCATTCTATATAGCGAGAACGCAGTTCTTTATTTCTCCGTCTCCACCGGCTGTTTTGCTCGATCAAACATATCGGCAACTTCCTTTGAAGGCTCCTTCGTATTCAATGTCACAACGATTGCAACGATCATTCCGCAGATGAAACCGGGGATGATCTCGTACAGGTTCGTCGGCTTCGAGAGGAAGATGCGCCAAAGGACATCCACAGTAAATCCGACCGAAATGCCTGCAACTGCGCCCCCGTACGTAAAGCGCTTCCAATACAACGCCAGAAGGAGGACAGGTCCGAAGGACGCGCCGAATGCTCCCCACGCATTCTCAACCAGATCCATGATGCCGGTGCTCCACGGGCTGAGAGCGATAGCCAGCGCTGCACATGAGATAAATACTACAAGCAGACGGCCGACGAAAAGCATTTCCTTATCTTTCGCATTCTTACGGATCATTTTCTTATAAATGTCTGCCGAGAACGCTGAGGAAGATGCAAGCAGCTGGGAGTCTGCGGTACTCATGGATGCTGCGAGGATCGCCGACAGCAGAAGGCCGCCGATGAATGCAGGGAACAGTTCTCTGACCAAAGTGATGAAAACATTTTCCGACTCCTTCTCAGGCAGAAGACCGCCTAAGTATTCATGCGCAACTAAAGCTACCACGCAAGCCATTACGAGAATCAACGTGGTCCAGATGATACCCGTAATTCTCGACTTCTTCATTTCTTTCTCGGAGCGGATCGACATATATCTGACTAGAATATGGGGCATACCGAAGTATCCCAGTCCCCATCCTAAACCGGTCAGGATGTCGGAGATACTGGTCCAGTTAACATCTCCCGAGGACAGCAGGTTATAATAGTTATCCGATGTGACCACAGGGGCTACCGGCTCGAAGTCCGCCTGACCCATGGCAACGACTGCGATGATAGGTGCCGCCATAAGTGCTGCGAGCATCATCATTCCCTGAACGAAGTCCGTCCAGCACACGGCGTTAAAGCCGCCGAGGAAGGTGTAGACAAGGATGATCGCCGTAGCTCCGACCATGACCCATACCTTCGCATCATCGGTCAAATTGAATACAGCCTTAAAGAGTTTACCGCACGCCGTAATGGCGGAAGCCGCATAAACACAGTATGCAACGATGAATACGATCGCGCTGACGATCAGCAGCGCGTGACTCTTCGATTTGAAGCGGTTCGTCAAAAACTGCGGGATCGTAATGGAGTCGTCCGCGAGGATCGACTGACGTCTCAACCGGGGCGCCACCAGAATCCATGCTGCGATGGTTCCCAAAAGCAGGCCGACACCGATCCAAACCTTACCCATACCGGTAAAATAAATCGAACCCGGAAGACCCATGAGTACCCACGCGCTCATATCGGATGCGCCCGCCGACAAAGCAGCAACAAAACCGTTCATGTTACGGTTGCCGAGGAAATAGGACTTATCGCCGCCCTTTTCCTTTCTTCCTTTGAGGAAGAATACGATACCGATCGCAAGCACCGCCACCAGATAGATGGAAAATGCGATCACTTCCTGTGCATTTCTTCCCATTTCTTACCTCCTTTTGCTATTCTAACCTTTCTGTTCTATCACCACAATCCCTCTTCATAATCCAGGGGATTATCGGATTCTTTTTTCTCATCCTGCTTCTTATCGTTTTTCTCCGTCTTCTCCGACTTCGAAACCGACTTCTTGCTGTCCTTACCAGACGGCTTGCCTGGCTTCGGCGGCAGGCTTTCTGCGACCTTCTCCCAGCGAAGGAGTTTCCATGCGAAGCGCACCCAGAGGAACGAGAATGCAGTAATGGTGAATACCTCGACTAAACTCGTCACGATCGTAAAGATCAGGATCGAAAGCAGGGCTACGCCCAGGGCAATGCCTGTGATCACGAGGTCATCAACCATGCGGATCTTCTTCGAAAACCGCATCCACAGTTCAAATACGACTGTACCCGCAAGCAGTACCATGGTGGAGCTGAACGAAACGAACAGATGGATATTCGCAATGAACTCATCCGTATCCGAAGCCCCCTCTCCGGTCTTACAAGGGATGAATGTGCTGATGATCAGCATAACACATGCAGCATAGCACAAAAACCGCGCTGTGAGCCTCTTATAGCCACCCAGGTACATGCAGTACGTAGAGTGCAGAAAGAACAGTGCACCCGTCACGAACGCCCAAAGGCGCAACGCCCAGATATGCCCATCCTCACCGTTTCTGGACAGGTTGCTCTTCGTCCAATGTCCCTTCGAACCGAGCCAGATCGTAAAGCCGATCGCAAATAAAGACAGCAGGATCAGTCCGAAAAACGCAAGCCGCGTTCCCATCTTATAACCGAGCCCTTTTTTGTTATTCTTTCCCATAGACAGCATCCCTGAACTCCCCGGCATTTGTTCGAGCGTCGAAACTATGCCTGAAAATAAACAGCCGCATGCATCGTTGTACGATGAATGCGGCCATTCCGATATGCGGATGAATTCATCCGAAGGAAGCGACCTTACGTCTCTTCCGAAGTATGCAATTACTGAACGTCAGTGGGCTGCTGAGCCGGCATAGTAGCACCGGAGAAGTCCATGTTACGAACAACCATACCATGGATGGTCGGAACCTTAACAACTCTGCCCTTAAGGATCGTAGCCATGAACCATACAAAGATAACCAGGTTCAGGAAACCGTTCCAACCATACTTAGCGGGATAATCGAAAATGTTCCACTTCGCAAGGTCACGGCTGTTATCAAAGAAGCTGAAGATCCATCCAATAACATCACCGCAGTAAGCGATCGCGTTGAAAATAACGTAGATCAGCGCTCTAACGACTACATACTGCATGAGGTTGATCTTAACACTGTCGGCAGTCTCAAATACGAGAATCGCTATGAAATAGATGATGCCGGCTTCCCAGCCACCCAAATACAATGCGATCAGACCGAGCAAAGACAACAATGTCGGCGACAAACTAAGTTTTTTATTCATATTCTGTTCTCCTTTTCGAGATATTGTCCCTGTTCGGGCATTATCATTATAACATTTTACCGATAAACGTGCAAGTATTTTCCATCAAAAAACCATATATTTTCGGATATTTTTACGATTTTCAGCCCAGTTTTTACCGAACAGCTATCATACGGGCTAAATTTAGTATCGCATGTGCGGCATCCTCGTACTCGTAGGAATCCGCGCGATCCTTGATACGCAGGAGCTGGCGACGGATATCCTCGTCCATCTTGTATTCGGAGAGGAGGTTGTCCAGCTTACCCACGGCTGCCTCGCCGTCGTATTCGTCGATATCGGTCGCAACTTCACGCATGACATCACGCAACTGCTGCGTGGAGAGTTCCGGCTTCTGCTCGTCGGATGTCTCCTGCGTCTTGAAGTAATAATCGATGTCCGTCAGGAGTTTCTCGTACGCCGCCAGGAAGTTCGCGTTGTCCTTTTGAACGAAAGAAATGTTACCGTCTTTTACCGCCATCTCATGCGATTTCGCGGTGACGGACAGATTACCCGCGCCGATGCTCGCACACACACTCTTAAGGGCGTGCGCCTCGATCATGTAACGCTGCCATTCGCCATGTGCTACACATTCACGCATGAGCGGAAGCTTCTTCTGTCCCTCCTCGTAGACGGTCTCCAGCAGATCCAGGTATTCCTCCTTGCTGTGGCCCAGTTCGCGCATTGCCTTCGCTGCGTCGACATCGGGAATAACGATGTCCGCACTCTCCACGGACGACTCGTCCGGAAGGTCTTTGAGCATGTTCGCATATTTCTCCGGCAGCTCGGTCAGCTGCTTCTCAGGCGGCAGCCACTGCGCCAGCACCTGATTTAGGCGCTTCGAGTCGATCGGCTTCGACAGATAGTCGTTCATACCATTGTTGAGGAACAGTTTCTCGACGCCCTTTACCGCATTTGCCGTGAGGGCAATGATCGGAATGTTCCGCGTATATTCGCTTCCGATGTTTCGGATGCTCTTCGTAACTTCGATACCGTCATGCACAGGCATCATGTGGTCCATGAAGATCAGATCGAACGGCGGATCATTCTCCACATGTTCGATCGCCTCGTCGCCGCTTTCAGCCAGCACGGGCGATATCAGGTAGCGGCGCAGATATGCGTCTGCCACACGCAAGTTGATAACATTGTCGTCGACCACGAGAACGCGCGCCTCGGGAGCGAAGAAACTGTTGAGCATCTGCAGGTGGCCGTTCTGTACGTTCCAGCGGGCACGGTTCTTCAGGATCGCGTCCATGGACAGCACACTGATCGGCTTATGCATGAATACGACGTTCTCCACTTCGTCCACGATGACATCGTTGATACTGGTCATGGCCACGAGGGAAATGTCCTTGAATTTATCAACGTTTTGGCGGATCGTCGAAAAGCCGGAAACATAGTCAAACATCAGGATGTTGCGTTCTTCCGGTTTGACCTGCTTTTTCAGCTGCAGGAGTTCTTCTTTGGAACGTACAAAATCGATCGCCATGTTCAGATAGGATACGTTCGTCCGGATGCTTTCGCGATAGTGCTCGTTTGGTTCGAAAACATAGAAATGAACCGGTTTTGTCTCGCGGGTGCGGAAGCATACCCAGTCATCCACCTGCTTCTGCTGGATAATGATATTAAAGGTGGAGCCTACGCCGTACTCACTCTTGACGTTGATATCGCCATCCATCATCTTCGCCATTCGTTTGGAGATGACCAGTCCCAGACCACTGCCCTGAATGCTTCGGTTCTTCTTCGTGTTGAGCTGCATGAACTCACCGAAGAGTTTCTGGATGTCGCTCCGCTTAATGCCGATACCGGTATCCTCGACGCTGAAGATCAGTTTGACCTTGTTGTTCTGCATGATACGGAAGTCGATGGATAGCTTGATGTAACCTTTTTTGGTGAATTTGACTGCATTGCCCAGGATATTGATGAGGATCTGCCGAATACGCATGACGTCGCCGTTATAGTGCAACGGCAGGTTCGGCGGACACTCGATCAAAAAGGCGATGTCTTTGTTGGTCAGTCGGGTATTGATCACGTTCTGCACTTCGTTGATGCAGTCGCTCAGATCGTAGTCGTCGTTTACCAGCTCCATGCGACCTGCGTCGATCTTCGAGAAATCGAGGATGTCGTTGATCAGGCGGAGCAGGTTCTCCGAAGACATCTGAATCATGTTTACATACTCGGAGTTCTGCGGGGTCAGATCACTCTTCGCGAGGAGTTCGCTCATACCGCAGATCGCGTTCATAGGAGTACGGATCTCATGGCTCATATTGGCCAGGAAGTCGGATTTCGCCTTCGCCGCAGCTTCGGCTTCATTCTTCTTCTCCTCAACGATCTCGAGGAGATCCTGAACGTCCTTCGTCTTCTTACGGGTGATGGCGGCCTGATGTTTGTTCCACGAGATCAGCACCATGAGCATGAGCGCGCCGCTTATAAGCATCATGAGCTGAAGGCGCTCTGCTACATTCTCAATATCCGGGGACCCCTGAAGTTCCCTTATCACTTCTTCAATGATATCTGTCTCCACTTCAGGATGTTTTTTCGAGACCAGTTCTACTGTCGTACTGATCAGCCCTTCGGTACCGATATCGATATAGACATACCAGATCACGTAATATGCGATCGTGTACAACAGGTGAAACAGGTTCAGAAAGATATCCTGGTACAGGGAAGCTAGACAGGCTATGCCCAAAAAAAGATCGTAACTGGGGGTCAACGTGCGGGCTTGAATGCAGTATGCCGAAGCAAAAAACAGCAAAAAAGCCACCGTTCCGAAACTTTGGATCTTTACGGATATCTTAGTGATGTACGTGGGAAATGCCATAACGATCGGCACCACAATACAATAAACCATCAGCAAACGAAACGAGCTCTCTTCCGAAACCAGGCAGATGAAAAAAAACATCACACAGATTACAAAGAGTACCCAATACGCGACTTTACCGATGATTTTTTGGCTGCGGTTTTTCTCCACCATCAGTCCGTTCCAAAGATCTTTAACGCCCATATTACGGTCCTTTTTATACGATCATGGAAATGATCAGTTGATTATTTAATAATGCGGATGCCGCCGATGCCCGGAAGCTCTTTCGCGCGATCCTGAATAGCATTCAAAAGTCCATAGATAAACATCGTAGCACTGAAGATCAGCAAAACAGCGAACAGGATCGGAGCGATCAACGACTTAACAAACGGGATAAAGCTGAAAATAATAGAAACAACGCTCAAAGCGGCATCGATGATCAGCAACAGAAGTCCCTGATTCGTATGGAACTTCGCATAAGGGGATTCCTTTGCTGCGAAAAGCGGGATCAGGCAGAGAATGCCAAAATATGCAAGGATCGCGAACAACTTATTATCTTCTATATCCTTCGCCGTGTAGTTCGCGGTGAAATCCTTACCATCCAGACTGTTAGCGATCGCATCGAGCTTTTTGTTATTCTTAGCATCCATGTTTCCATTGGCAGCTCCCATAGAGCCCAAAAATGCAGGTGCGGATGAAGCAACAGGTGCAGCCTGTGCTGCAGTTGTATTAACGGCACCTTCAACGGCCTGTGCAGCCTGAGCAGCTGTCTGATCTACAGCCTGAGCAGCCGTATCAACTACCTGAGCAGCCTGTGCAGCTACAGCTGAGGCGATCGGAGATCCGCAGTTCGGACAAGTCTTAACACCCTCCTGAACAAATGTACCGCATACATTACAATTAGCCATATTCGTTTCCTCCTTCAGGCTATATTTGCTTAATTATACAATAAACCGCCGTGGATTTCCATACTTTTTTTTGTAAGCGTAGTTGATTTAGGCATTTTTTTCGTTATTTTCGCCCATTTCGGGCGATTTCGTTAGATTTTTCGCTGATTGCCCCCGTGTTTCGACCTGCTTTTCAGTCGTTTCACTCCTTATCCGTGATCTATTCGATCCTCTCTCTCTTGCATATTTCGCACTTTTGCGATAAACTACTCTTAGTTTTCGGCCGATCTTTCGGCCTGTTTTCGGGAGAATGTTATGGTTTTTTTTGATCACACACCCTTTGATGATAAGATCCACATCTTCTATTGCCGGCAGGCTGTCCATGTCCGCGCTGACCGCGCGCTTCTCACACACATGCGCCGCGGCGTAACCGGCACGCGCAAAGGTCATATGCTGCCCGCCCTCGAAATCGCACGATACATCAAGAAAAGGTATGCGGACCACTTTCATGAGGAGCTTCAGATCAGTGAGCATTCACTGGCACTCGAACTCATGATCCATATGACCGCCTATATGGGCGGCCGCTTTCTGGACCACGAGCTGGCTTATCTTCGTCTCTCTGCGCAAAATCCGGTCCGCCGTTTTGTGCGCTACGTTGCCGACCACGTCGAGGTCATCGACTGCGGCGAAAAGACCGTCGACACAAACCGCTTCATCTTCGACATCGCGGCGTCCGTACGGCCTCTCATCTATCCTGCGGAAGCATTGTCCCTGTGGATCATCCCGACCCGGTTTTGATTTCAGATTTTTTTTTCAAAATATCAGTCCGAAAAAAATACGGATCAACGTCGCCTTCCAAAGGCTTCGCCGATCCGTATTTTTCAAATATATTGGTCTGTTTTATTATTTCTTCTCGACCTTTCCGGACTCGGATACTCCCTCATCCGGAGCGTTCTTCAAGAGCAGGTTCGTGAGGATACCGAGAATCAATGCACAGGCAACCTTCGTGATCGTGATCACACCATTTGCGGTATTGAAGGAAACTTCCAGTCCGCCGACACCTGCGATCAGGATGACGGAAACGACAAACAGGTTCTTATTCTTATTCAGATCAACCTTCTGGATCATTTTCAGACCGGAGACTGCAATGAAACCATACAATGCCATGCAGACGCCACCCATGACGCAATGCGGGATCGAATTGATGAACACGATGAACGGATTGAAGAATGAGATCAGGATCGCGCCGATGGCAGCCGCGATGATGGAGACTACAGAAGCGTTCTTCGTGATCGCCACGCAGCCGATAGACTCACCATAAGTAGTGTTCGGGCAGCCGCCAAAGAATGCACCTACCATGGAGCCAATACCATCGCCGAGGAGGGTCTTATCCAGACCGGGATCCTTAAGCAGATCACGCTCGATGATCGAAGAGATATTCATGTGGTCTGCGATATGCTCGGCAAATACTACGAATGCAACCGGCGCATATGCAACCAGAACCGTCAGGAAATAGGTTAGATTAAAATCGCCAAACGCTCCACTCACATTAAGGAAAGAAAACTCCGGCATGGAAATGAAAGACTGAAACGTGACCTTACCATCTATAAGGAAACCTTCCCAGGAATCCTCCGCGATGACATACATCTCCGGAACATTAACCAAATGACCGATGAGGGTGATGATCAGCGAGAAGGCATAGCCTGCCAGGATACCATAGATGAACGGGATCAGTTTTCCGCTCTTCTTTCCGTAGGCGGAGCAAATCATAACGACCGCAAGTGTGACTAATCCGCACAGGAGCGCGACTTTCGGATCTGTCGCAACGGTTTCTGTTAACGGATCGGCCTTTATCGCTGACGTCAGATCACCGACTGCATTGCCCGCGAGAGAGAGTCCGATGATAGCAACGGTAGGCCCGATAACAACAGCCGGCATCAGTTTCTCGATCCACTTCGTTCCGCGAAGTTTAACAACAAAGGAAATGATCACGTACACAAGGCCTGCGAGAACCGCACCGAGGATCAATCCCAGATATCCGAGTGCTATGGTGGATGCACCTGCAAACGCGGATGTCAACGAACCTATGAACGCAAATGAAGAGCCGAGAAATACAGGGCTTTTACGTTTCGTAAAGAACAAGTAGATCAGAGTTCCGACGCCGGCGCCAAACAAGGCGGCCGCAGGGCTCATCTTCGCAGCGGGAACATTTTCGTTGATGATCACGGGAACCGCCAACGTCGCCGTCATGATAGCGAGCAGCTGCTGCAAAGCAAACACGATCAATTGCGGTGTCTTCGGTTTGTCTTCGACTTGATAGATAAGTTTCATAGTAACCTCCTGATTATTTTGTTTTCGAGCCATGAAAAATATGCCGTGAGGCCATGCTTTTCCCCTTTAGGAAAAGCATACCACGGCATATTTCATTTGTAAATACGTTTTTTGAAGAAACTACAAGATATTGTGGCGAGCCACTCTATCGGTACAAAAAGATGTGCTTAACCATCAGCTTTTTTGCAGTTCGGAGGCACGCTTAAGCAACTCCTCCCTGGTGTTGAGGGCAGGATCCTCCACGACTTCCTGTAGCAATGCATTTAACGTCTCTCCCAGTTGCGGTCCGGGTGTATAGCCCATCGCGATCAGATCCCGTCCGGTGATCTTCAGGTCTTTCAGCGAAAAACATTCGCCGGTGGCCAAGATCTCACCATAGTATCGCTCTGCCTCATCCAATCCCCTCAGGGCCAGTTCGGTCCCTTCGTTCGGCTTCTCAAGTTTCCCTTTTGCGTCCGCACGCATGATCTCCAACAGAAGGAGGAAATCCTCGCTTCCGATCCGGTTCATGGCCCTGCGGATCTTTTTGCGTCCGCGCTCATTTTCCGTCCCGGCGGTCTCATCATCCGCGCCGTAGATCATCCGATCGTCATGATATTCGATCAGATGCGTCACGCGCCGTATGGTATCGTTATCAAATTTCAAGTCGCGGAGGATCTCCCCCGCCATCTTCGCGCCGAGTTTCGCATGTCCGTAAAAATGCGCCCGCCCGTTCTCATCGACCGTCTTTGTCTTCGGCTTCGCGATGTCGTGCAGCAGTGCTGCCAGCCGAAGCACACGGTCCGCGCGCACTCCGCACACCACGCGCATCGTATGCTCGCCCACATTAAACGAGTGGTACGGCGTGTTCTGCTCCGTCTCCATGCAGGCCGTGAACTCCGGCAGGAAATACTTCGTCACCCCTGCCGCGTACATGCGCATGAACTCCTCCGGATGATCGGACGTAAGCAGTTTCACCAGCTCTGCCGCGATCCTTTCCTTACTGATGAGTTCCAAGTTTGCGGCCAATTCTCGCGCCGCCGCGAGGGTCTCCCCGTCGATCGAAAAGCCCAGCTGGGCAGCAAAACGAAACGCCCGCAAGATGCGCAGCGCATCCTCACTGAAGCGCTCGCGTGCATTGCCCACGCAGCGGATCACTCCCTGCTTAAGATCCTCGCGTCCATTATACAGATCGATCAATCCGCGCTTCGGGTGGAACGCCATCGCATTGATCGTAAAATCCCTTCGTTTTAAGTCTTCTGCCAGACTCGCGGTAAATGTAACCCCGCTCGGGTGCCGTCCGTCCAGATAGACCCCGTCCACCCGGTACGTCGTCACCTCGTAATTCGCATGGTCCATAACGACCGTTACGGTTCCGTGTTCGATCCCCGTGTCCACTGTCCTGCGGAAGATCTCCTTCACCTGCTCCGGTTTCGCAGACGTCGTGATATCCCAGTCATTGGGCTCTCGAAAAAGCAGCATATCGCGCACGCAGCCACCGACAGCGTAGGCTTCATAGCCCGCCGTCTCTAGCCTCTCTATGATCGAAGTGACCGCTCCCGGGACCTCGTATTTCCCGGCGTCCTGCGGCCGCACATCTTTCTCTGCCATATGCCACTCCTTGCACGATCTGTCGATCTTTTTCTTTCGGGCTTAACCCAAACCCGGGGGCCGGATCAGAAGGACGTGTCGCCGGCGGTAGATATGATCGCCTCCGGCTTTCCCTCAAATCCGGTATAATAATTCCTCAAACAGCGCATTCCGATCGCAGCCATTACCCCATAGTACAGCAGGGTGATCGGCATAGCCAGGGGCTGCACCAAAAACATCACGACCTGTGTACCTTCCACGTGATGGATGCACATAAAACGCACGATCAGGTTCGTTACAACATAGATCAAAAATACGACCGGATAATTTTGCTTCGCGATGTGGAACAACTCTATGCACATCGAAAAGAACGCCATGGCCAGGACCACGCGGAAAATGAGTTCGATATCCACGGAGAACATGCCGCTGCGGTTCGTGCAGAACTGCATCAGATAGTTGCTCGGTTCGTCATATGCGGCCAGTTCCTCCATTGGTCCGCGCTCCAGCCATTTTAGGTCGAAACGGTCGGATACGTGCATCACGATCATCGACGCGGTGTAGATGATCCACCCCGACGCCGCGCCGGCCACGCAACGGGCTGCCAGAAACTGCTGTCGGTTCACCGGCAGGCTGTACAGAACCGCATAATTCTTATTCAGGTAATCCCTGCGGCACTGCCACCACTTCATGGCTAAACCGCCTAGGGCAAATACATAACAAACGATCGCCCAGATCATGTAAGTCGGAACCAGGAACCAGACCGCCGTCATGACCACGATCCACACGATCATCGGAAGCCGGAGGCTTCGCATTTCCAGACGGAATAACTCCAAAAATCGCATCATTTCGCCACCCTCTTCCATTCTTCGATCAAAAGTTCCAACGGTTTATCCACGCTCGTCTGCGGCGTCGCGTCCGTGATCAGCGCTCCCATCTTCATATACAGGATGCGCTTGAAGTGCTCGCGACCCGGTCCGCATAAAAATGCCTCATCCATGACCGCGAGGATCGAACATCCTTGTTGCTTACGCTCTGCGAGCATCGCCAGACACTTCTCAACGAGCGTTCCATCCTGAATATCGTTCCAGATATTGTCCACCAGGAAGTATTTCGCCTCCATCCCGATGCCCAGGGCGAAGGCCGCGACTGCAAGTTCCTGCTCACCCATCGAGGACGCTCGCTTCCTGCGGTTGAATTCCGGGGCCAATGCTTCGAGTGCGTCGATCGCGCGTTGCGAATTATAGTCCTCGAACCACTTCTGCCTGAATTTCAGGTTGTAATCGAAGCTTCTCTCCCACAAAAGCGTTCCTGTGGTGCTGATATAGGAAAAACGCCCCACATAGTCCTCGCTTTTCTTCGTCATCCCGTGGCCGGCGATGATCGCATCGTCCAGTTTCACATAGCCGCGCTTTACCTGCAACAGCCCCGGTATGGCTTGCAAAACGAGGTCTCCGCCGTACGGATCCCCGCATATCGAGATCATCTCCCCATCGTCGACCGTGAAAGACACGTTATTGATGACCGGGAAAATGTCCATCATTTTGGATATGTTGTTTACTTCCAGCATGTTTATTCCTCTCCGCCGCGCTCCTCATATTCCTCAGCAAGTTTATCGAGGATGGCGTCGATCTGATCCTGTGACATCCGCTTGCGGCGGTCATCGCCGGCGAAATCATCGTCCTCGTCGAGGTCTTCCTCAAGCGGAGCGGCGGTGGCTTCGTCTTTCGACTCCTCTACCGGTTCTCTCTCGGGCTTACCCTCGGCAAAAATCTCTTCGACTGCTTTCCGCACACTCTCTATCGGCGCTTCCAGCTCTGCGAAATCTTCCGCAGGCTCTGCCTCGATCAGTTCTTCCTCGGCGAGCTCCTCTTCCGGTTCTGCTGACTCTGCCTCGGCGGTTTTCTCAGTCTGTGTGCTCTCAACTTCCGGCTCTGCAGCCTTCGTCTCAGAAGCTTCCTCTTCCTCTGTGATCTCCTCTTCCGATTCTGCAGCCTGCGTTTCGGAGAATTCCTCTATCTTGGCGATCTCTGCTTCTTCAGCTTCTGGAATTACCTCCTCGGCAATCTCTGCTTCTTCCGGCTCTGAAGTTTCTTCTTCCGGCTCTGCAGTATCCTCAGAAGCCTCCGTATCATCCGCTCCCGCGGCCTCGTCCGTTTCTACTGAAGTTTCCGGCATTTTCGGCTCAGCTGCCTCCGCAATCGAAACGACCTCGTCCAGATCTGCGATGTGGATCACCCGGACGGTTTCATTGTCCGAGTCAAATTCCTCCGCCGGCTCGTCATCCACGATCGGACCGCCACTGGGAAGATCTTCCGCGAAGTCCTTAGTTTCTTCTGACGCGGGTCTCTCTTCGGAAGGCGTGTCCGATGCAACGGTCTTATCTGCAGGCGCGCTTTCCTCCGACTCTTTCGTAGACGGAAGTGTCTGCACCAGAACAGAACTCATGCGTGCCGTGCCATGAATATACAACGTAGGACCATCGGTTCCCGGCGCAAGTCCGTTCTCCATAGTCCAGCGGGTCACGCCGGATCTCATCTTCACGTCGACAACAACGTGCACCTTCTCTGGAACGAAGATCACAACGGAGCTCATCAGACAACCGAGTTCGATCTCGCAATCTTTCTCGATCCGCGCGTTCTGCATCTCCAGATGCAGCGAACAGCAGACCGCTCCCACGG
>JAEEGI010005496.1_pt1 | contig 29152 bp, 25 predicted proteins | sample 8958751 | NCBI WGS metagenome assembly JAEEGI01 (sample SAMN16246545, study PRJNA631951) | gut metagenome | biome: gut microbiome; feature: rumen; material: KS-attached | host: Bos | place: Iran: Karaj | collected 2018-10 | reverse complement strand
TTCATAATTCTTTATTATGTTTTCTGCTTATGATCCTCAGTGTAATGCCCCTCGACGCCAAAAATTTCACAAAGCGCTTATACTGTTGCTTACGCTGGCGTTTCCTTGGACATAGCACAAAAAGATCCATCAGTTTTATTGTCAGCTCATAACCGCAACCGCAATCATAAGCCGTCTTGAATCCCTCGTCATGTTGTTTGAGGGATTCAATGTCGAGGGCGAAATACCGCTCCTCTATTTCATTTGCGTGTTGATGTGTGTTGTTCATTGTACTAGTATTTTATTGTCATCTTGAGTCCAATATTTGGTTTGAATTGAATTGTGACTTTTTTGAATTTGTCAGCCCCATAGTATTTCGAATTATCCTTATAAAGATCACAGAGGTCCTTATCGATGTATATGATTTTAGCTTCAGGATAAACCTTTAGAATGCTGTTAACCTCGAGGTCCCATGCCGGTCGGAAGCCGTTACACTCGCCAGTAATCAGCCACCACATTTCCATAGGAATGCCATCTGGCTCGTCAGGTTGATATTCCTTTGGGACAGAGAGTTTCCAGTGAAATGTGAACTCTCCTTGAGATATCGAAGTTGTCTCAAATCCTCCTTTAAAGTCTCGTCCGTTGAAGTTAGCAAGATCATCGTTGACACCGTCTTCAAACGCCTTTACGTTATTAGAATCCAAGTCACGGACCTTACCCATTAACCAAACTTTTTTCATTTCTTTCTTGATTTTATATTTAACGTTACGCCCATGTTACTAAGCTCTTTTTGGAGGCCACGATACGCATCCTTTCTGCGTCGTTTTCTTACACAAATCTCCAGTAGTTTTTGCAATTCTACCGTGATGCACATCCCACTGGCAAAAGGTCCGTATTCATCCTCCAGTTTCTTGATTTCATCGGCATAAGGATCTTCAGGTTGCCCGTGATCGCCCTCTACAACCGGTGTCGTATCTAACTCATTCTTTCCCTCAGCCTCAAGACACAATCTGCGGAAATCTGTCATCGGCTGTTGCGCTGTCTCCGTCATTGTAGAGAAAAGCGCTTGCATTAACTGATACATAATAGTATTTCATACATTTCATACGGTAGGTTTGTGACGAACAGTGCTTCGTATACTTCATCTGCATTATCATCATTCCATTTGTAGTCTTCCTCCCTAATGACCTTGTACTCATCGCCGAAGCACTTCAATATAGATCTCAGCAGAATCTCTTCAATGTTAGAAGAGTCTTCGTTGCATACAATCGCCAGGAATCCACCTTCATTATAGAACGAATTGCCGATTTTCAGAATGTCTTTTTTCTCAACTTGGATATTCGTATTAACATCTGGTGTTTTTATTTTATAATACATTGATTTATCGACTTTAACTCCTTTACCATGGAGCCAAGCCTTAACCTTTTCAAGTGTTCCCGGCTTACCGTCGTGTCCGATATGCCACTCAACATTCTTGCCGTCAGTAACATGTCGATAACTGTAAGATTCTTTCCAATCGTAAATTGAGAAATGGGTCAAATCATCTAACTCAAAATGCCATTGACACTGGGTATCAATATCCCACTCTTCATAAAAATGTGGTTCACCAATACACTTTACAAGCTCTTGATAAGTCATGTTAATCACGTCTTCGTAGTAAGCTTCTGTCCAATCTTCGTTCAAATTATCCATTGCTAATCAATTAATTATAAACATTTATTCCAATAATAAGGAGACAATACCGTTTGAATCTCCTTTTTCATCATTACATAAGGCTATACTCCGTCAATTTCCGCGTTTTTCACGTTTCGGGGCTATTTGGATATGATTTCTATTGATTTTGGCTGGATTTATTGATATTTTTAGTATATTTGCAGTCACGAATAAGAAGATATAATCTTCTTATCACCTGGAAGCGACCAATAACATGAACGATATAGCAAACTCCTTTGCGGTTATATAGGCTTTGGTCGGCCTGCAGGGACTGCATTGGAGTTTGTTTTTAATATAACACACTGTTAGAAGTATATGGATAAGACCTACAACCAAATAGTATCCCTCATCTGGAGCATTGCGGATGACATTCTGCGTGACGTTTTCCTTCGCGGTCAATACCGTGATGTCATTCTCCCGATGGTCGTATTGCGCCGCCTGGACGCTTTGCTCGAGCCTACCAAGGAAGCCGTTGAGGAGGAACTCCAGGAACAGCGGGATGCGGGTCTCGACATCATCGATGAGGATGCCTTGAAGGATATCACCGGCTTGTCCTACTTCAACACCAGCAAGTGGACGCTTTCACGCCTGAAGTCACATGCCACCGACGATAACAAGATCCTGCTCGACAACTTCAACGAGTACCTCGCCGGCTTCAGCGACAACGTGAAAGACGTGCTGAAGAACTTCGAGTACTACGCCAAGGCCGAGAAACTGGCCAACAACGACCGCCTGCTCTCGATGATTGAGCGCATTACCGATCCCCGCATCAACCTCACCGACAAGCCCGCTAGCGACCCTGACGGCCTGCCTCTGCCGCCATTGACCAATCACGGCATGGGAACGGTGTTTGAGGAACTGCTGCGCCGCTTCAACGAGGAGAACAACGAGGAGGCTGGTGAGCACTTCACGCCCCGTGATGCGATTTCGCTATTGGCCCACCTGGTGTTTGAGCCCGTTGGCGACAACCTGCCTAAGGTCATCTCCATCTACGACCCTGCCGAGGGCAGCGGCGGCATGCTGAGCGAGAGCCGCGAGTTCCTGCTCAAGCGTGGCATTAATACCAGTGCCATTCAGCTGTTCGGTACCGAGATCAACCCCGAGACCTATGCCATCTGCAAGAGCGACCTGATCATTAAGGGCGTTGACCCCGGCGGCATGCATTTGGGCAACACCATCACCGAGAATCATTTTGCCGGACAAAGCTTCGGCTACATGATCACGAACCCGCCTTATGGCAAGTCCTGGAAAGAGGATCAAAAGAAGCTCTATCACGACAAGGCGTTGATAGACCACCGCTATGAGCTGCAGCTGCCCAATTTCGCAGGTGAGGTGGAAACGGTCGATGCCACGCCAGCCTCAAGCGACGGCCAGCTGCTTTTCATGCTCGAGATGATCGACAAGATGAAACCGCTGGAATACCAGCCTCAGGGCAGCCGCATCGCCTCAATCCACAACGGTTCGTCGCTCTTTACCGGCGACGCGGGCAGCGGTGCCAGCAGCATCCGCCGCCACGTCATCGAGAATGACCTGGTCGAGGCCATCATCCAGTTGCCCAACAATATCTTCTACAACACGGGCATCACGACCTTCGTGTGGCTGCTCACCAACAACAAGGCTGCCAATCGCTGTGGCAAGGTGCAGCTAATAGACGCTTCACAGGCGTTTGAGAAACTGCGCAAAAACCAGGGCCAGCGCAACTGCACCATCACCCCCAAGGACATTAAAGACATCACGGGTACCTATATCGACTTCATCGAGCGTGAGGCAGACGAGGACGTGCGTGTCACCTCCAAGATATTTGACAACGACGACTTCCGCTACCACAGCGTGACGGTAGAGCGCCCGATGCGACTGCGCTGCCAGTTCAATGACGAGGCCATCGACAACCTCTTGTTCGACGGTAGCCAGTTCGATGTGTCAACGTGGCTCTACGGCAAGTATGGCGAGCAGGTGTTTGACGGCCTTGAGGCTCACCGCACCGCTATCAAGGAGGCGCTGCAAGACCAGGACATCAAGCTCACCGACAAGAAACTGGACGCCCTCATCGCCAAGAAGAAATGGCTCGAGCGCCAGCAGCTACGTGAAGCTGCCGTGCTCTTGCACCAAGCCATCGGCAACGAGGTCTATATGGACTATAACGTCTTCTTTGTGAAAATCAAGGAGACCGCCAGGGAGTTAAAGAAAGCGGGCCAACTCGACTTGGGCGCCACCCAGTTGCAGACCATTGCCCGTGCCATGAGCACGCCCGATCCGGCAGCCGCCCCCGTCATCGACAAGGAGATCAAGGCCAATGCCAAGGATTTGACCAAGTTCATGATGACCTACGACATCAATGAGGACCAACCGGCCCACTATGGCTACTACCTCACCGAGCGGGGCACTTACATCACCTATGAGAGTGACAGCGCCCTGCGCGACACCGAGAAGATTCCCGTCAAGGAGGACATCCTAACGTTCTTCAAACGTGAGGTCGTCCCCTATGTGCCTGACGCCTGGATCAACCTGCCCGCCACCAAGATAGGCTGCGAAATCTCCTTCAACAAGTATTTCTACCGTCCCGTGCCCCTGCGCTCGCTTGAAGAGAACACCGCCGACATCCTGGCCCTCGAGAAAGAGTCGGCAGGAGCCATTCAGTCACTGCTAAATATTCTGGAACAATGAGCAACGACAATAAAATTATACAGCAAAACAATAACGGCTTGCCTACTGGGCTTGTCCGAGATGTGCGTTCAATCATCGAGAAAGGCCGCGAGGCCGCTTATAGTGCCGTCAATAATGCAATGGTCGAGACCTACTGGAGAATCGGCCAGCGCATCGTTGAGGAAGAGCAGCACGGGCAGCAGCGCGCCGAATATGGCAAGCAGTTGATTGAGAGTCTGGCTCAACAATTGACGCATGACTATGGGAAGGGCTTTTCTCCCAGGTACTTAAGGGCTTTCAGACGTTTTTATCAACTCGTTCCCTCTATCGAGATTTGGAAATCGCGATTTCCAAATTTGACTTGGACACATATTTTCCGCACTCTGAGAATCGAAGACGAGACGGCTGCCCGATGGTATCTTATCACCGCTTCTCAAGAGATGTGGAGTGTGCGCACCCTCGACCGTAACATCAGCACGCAATATTTTGAGCGCCATTTTCAGCAGCCGCAACTGCCCATGCATGAAGAACAGCCCGATAAACTGGAGTTGTTGAAGAACCCTGTCGTTGCCGAGTTCCTTGGATTTAAACAAGACTACAGTTTCTCGGAACAGGAACTCGAGAGCGCCATCATCAGCCACCTGCAGGATTTCCTCATGGAGATGGGACGTGGTTTCGCCTTCATGGGTCGCCAGCAACTTGTGCGCACCGACACCCAGGACTATTTCATCGACCTGGTCTTCTACAACGTGGTGCTCAAGTGCTATGTCCTTATTGACCTGAAGGTAGGTACCATTACTCATCAAGACGTGGGGCAGATGGATATGTACGTCCGCATGTACGACGAACTCAAGCGCACCGAGGGCGATAACCCCACCATCGGCATCGTGCTTTGTTCCGAGACCAGCAAAGATATCGCCCGCTATTCCATTCTGAAGGGTAACGAGCAACTCTTTGCCGCCAAATATCTGCCCATCCTGCCCACCCAGGAGGAACTTGGCCGTGAGATTGAAAAACAGAAGCAGCTATTCCTGTTGCAACATCAAGACGAGAACAACTAAACCAGATACCGCTATGAAAAAGTCAATCTTCCTGCTCATCATCAGCATCGTGGCACTCTGCATCCCGATGCAAGCCCAGCACCTCAAGTTTATGGAAATCCCTTTGACGGGCACCATCACCCAGTTCCAAAGTAAATTGCAGGCAAAGGGCGTGAAATATGACAAAGAAACAAGCAATTTATTTCCAGCTGGTACTCGAGTCTTTGATGGTGTTTTTGCTGGTGAAAAGGCTAAAATTTATGTCTATTATGACCCTTCATCCAAAACTGTTTATCGTGCAAAAGCCGTTGTGACTTGTGAAACAGCTTCGATATGTGAAAGCAAGTATCAAGAGTTCAAATCTCTGCTATCAACAAAGTACAACTGTTTTGAACAAGTTAGTGAGCAGGATGGACATGAATGCAATACCTATGTGATAGCTAAAGACAATCCTACGAGTATGGATGATATTATTGGAGGCATCACTTTATATGTTTCTACGTCGGATTTTATATATCCTATAGAGCAATACCTTCATATCGACTACAATGACTATCAGAATAGTCTAAAGAGTGAAGAAGGCAAGATGAAAGACCTGTAATCGCAATGTCAACCTACGATACATACAAGGATAGCGGCATCTCGTGGCTTGGGCAAATCCCCAGCCATTGGGACGTGAAACGAGCTAAAGTCCTTTTCAACAAAGAGAATAGGCCCGTTCTACCTAATGATGAAGTGGTTACTTGTTTTCGTGATGGGCAGGTAACATTGAGGAAGAATCGAAGAACGGAAGGGTTCACTGAATCACTAAAGGAAATCGGTTATCAAGGAATCAGAAAAGGAGATCTTGTAATTCATCAGATGGATGCATTCGCAGGAGCAACCGGTGTTTCTGATTCAAACGGTAAAGGAACCCCTGTTTATCATGTATGTACCCCTAAAACGGACTATGTGAACAATTACTACTATGCGCACATTGTTCGCAGAATGGGTTTAAACGGCTATATCCAATCACTCTATAGGGGCATTCGTGAACGTTCGTCTGATTTTAGATTTGATGTTTTTGGACGGCAGTTCCTTCCTGTGCCGCCATTGGCGGAGCAGGAGGCGATTGTGGCATATCTTGACAGCGCAACGGCTGAGATTGACAAGGCGATAGCCAGTCAGCAGCGCATGGTGGAACTGCTGCAAGAGCGTAAGCAAATCATCATCAACCAAGCCGTCACCCAGGGACTCAACACCGACGCCCCCATGAAACCCACCAACATAGACTGGCTCCCCCAAATCCCCGCCCACTGGGATGTAAAGATGTTTAAACATCTTTATCGAACTCGTACTGGTATCACATTTACTAAGGCCCAGCTTGAGGATAAAGGAGAGAGGGTCATTAGTTATGGCCAAATTCACTCTAAGCTCAATTGGTATTCATCTGTCAATCCCGAATTAATCCGATATATCCCTGAGTCACTAACGTGTGGTTGTGATGGTGCATTGGCTTACAAAGGTGACTTCCTTTTTGCTGACACATCAGAGGATTTTGAAGGATGTGGAAACTGTATATATGTTGATACAGAAGAGCCTATTTACGCAGGTTATCATACCATCTTGGCAAAGAAAAACAATGAGGAACATGGTGAGTACCTTGCTTTCCTCTTTGCATCAACAAATTGGCGCGGTCAAGTGAGATCTGCTGTTAATGGCGTGAAGGTATACAGCATTACACAAACGATATTGAACAATACTTCTGTCATCCTACCTCCAGTTAATGAACAGAAGCAAATTGCCGACTATATTCAGTCGGCAATAAAGCCTATTGACGCAGAAATCACTCGCTGTCAGCAAAAGATTGCGTTGCTGACCGAGCGCAAACAGATTCTTATCAACGATGTAGTAACCGGCAAAATCAAAATTATATAATTATGGCAAATAGTGTAGATTTAAAGTTCGTTTCAGAACTATTCGACGGACGTTACTTTTTGGTACCAGCATATCAAAGGGGGTATCGATGGGAAGCTAAACAAGTGGAATCATTGCTGATGGACTTATACTCTTTTTATATAACATCTGGCAAAACTGATTTCTGTTGTTTACAACCAATTATTGTGCAAAAAGTAACTGATCAAAGTACAATAGATGATGTACAGAACAATTGCAATATAATAGTTGATAACTCTCTGGATCATAATACCGAATTAACGGGGTCAGTAAATAGCATCATGAATGGTTCATTCACAAATGCAAGGCATACATTGTGGGAAGTAGTCGATGGCCAACAACGACTTACAACACTCTATATCTTGTATAGTTATTTGCTGTCTATCAAGTTCCCAGGGAATTTAAAAATGTTTGCCCAGTTCAACAAAAAAGCAATGTATTCCCTTTATTATGAAAGTCGCCCCAACTCATATAATTTCATCAAACAAATTGGTCCAAATAGTCAACCAATAGACATTGACGAAACTTATATGAAAGAGGCTTATGATGCGATAGATAAATGGATACTTAACAAATCCGGCAGAATTCCATTATTTGCAGGAAAAACTCCTCAAAATATTATTGACGGTCTTTTCGACTTGCTTAATGGTAATCAGACCAGCCAATCAGTTAAAGTGATTTGGTATGAAATAGACCCCCAAAACAAGAATATCATTAAGGAGTTCTTGGACGCAAATACAGGAAAAATCGGATTGACGGATAGCGAACTTGTGAAAGCATTGTTTTTACAAGACAGAGGCAATTCCATCAGTGTTGACCAAATAGCTCTGGAATGGGAGCATATAGAAAACATGCTTAATCAGAGCAGTTTTTGGTCTTTCTTATCTAAAAAGGAGGATACTGAACAACACGAAAGAATCACCTTGCTGCTGGATATCATGTATGAATTGAATGCAAGTAATCCCACAATCAAAGAAGACAATTATCTATTTGATTATTACTATACAGAAGTGTTCTCACAAATACCTCCTGCAACTAATGTTGCTGATGTGCAAAAATTCGTTGAAGACGAATGGCAAAAAATTGTTGTGTGTGCCAGAACCCTTGAAGACTGGTATAACAACCCCGCCGTTTATAATTATGTTGGTTTTCTGACGCAATTTGACACAAAGATATGGGACATTTACAAGATTTTCAATGAACCTAAAATCGTCACATACGATGACTTCGTGAAAAGACTAAAAACTGAAGCAAAGAAAAAAGTAAAATGCACTCTTGACCCGAAGACAGGCCTTATTACCAACAAATATGGTGAACCTGTAATCAAGAGAATTCTTCTGTTTGCTAATGTCAATCAGCTAAACAACCAATTCATCAATAGTGGACATATTTGCAGTCAGATTTACAAGTTCCCATTTGACGTTTTTCTGAGCCAGAAATGGAATGTGGAGCATATTGACTCTCAGACAGCGAATGACATGAAAGATAATTCTGACAAAAGAGTATGGATTGATACGGCAGAGAAATCATTCCCTGATTTATTGAAGGACACAGACTACCTCAGCGTTAAGAATTCCAATGACTTGGATGAAACAATCTCTTTTATTCAAAGATGGTTAGGTGAGGATTCTGAGGATAAACATTCTATAGGTAATCTTGCTCTGCTGGATGCTAAAACTAATGTTTCTTATGGTAATGCACTCTTTGTTCAGAAAAGGGCAGTGATTGCAGCTAAGGTTAAAGATGGACAATTTGTCCCACTATGCACTCAATGGGCATTTAATAAGCATTATACCCAGAATACTGTACCCGACTTAACTAGATGGACAAAAACGGACAAGGAGAATTACAATCGTTTCATCTTAAAAAATATTCAGTAATATGGCAAGCCAACATTTATATAGTTTTCAAGAACTTATGACCCAAGGTGTTCTTGACCCAAATAATAATTATCAACAGGTTTCTCTATTGCGAGTGCCTCGCATCCAACGTTCTTATGCTCAAGGTCGTGAATCGGAATCAGACATTAGGGAAAAGTTTCTTGGCGATATATTTTCATCTTTAAATAGTGGAACTCCACTCGAGATGAGTTTTGTCTATGGCTCATTCGATAATGGTGTATTTGACGTTCTTGATGGGCAACAACGTTTGACAACACTTTTTCTGGTACATTGGTACATTCTGATGGTGGAAGGACAACCCTATAATTGGCTTGGGCACTTTGCATATCAAACCAGAAAGACATCAACAGATTTCATTGAGAAACTTATGTCAGACACATTTGATTTCTCTAAAGAAAAGCCAAGTCAGAATATAAAAGACAAAAAATGGTTTGTATTGTCATTTAAGCAAGACTCAACAATAATGTCGATGCTGAACATGCTTGATGCTATTCATGAAAAATATAGTGTAAAGAGTAAACCGTTGGCTTCTAATCTGAATCTGCTGAATTTTTATTTGATTCCTCTTGACCAATATGGCTTGACCGAGGACCTTTATATAAAAATGAACGCACGAGGATTGCGCCTGAACCCATTTGATGATTTCAAGGCAGATATTGTTAACTATCTAAGGAATAACTCAAATCTCTATGCATCGAAGTCCCTTCCTATCGGAAGCAGAATAAACAGAATGGTGCCTTATCATTTGTGTTTTTCTACAAATCTTGATAACAGTTGGATAGATTTGTTCTGGAAGTTAGACAAGAAGAACTATGATAAATTGTTTTTCCGCTTCTTCTATCGTTATATGTCGAGTAAATATATCACAGACATCCAGCCGTTAATGGTCTATGATAACATGAAGGATGACCTTGACTATCTGTTTTTTGCTGAAGTATCAGAAGCGCAGATTGACCGATATAAAGGATTTAAGTTGTATGAAAAGTATTTGAATCCAAGTTTTATTGTGAATATTGAGAAAATACTGGATATTTTGAAGGGTCACTATCAATCAGATATTAAACCGCAACTTACTTCACCATGGGGGGACAATGGGTTTATGTTTGATGAACCTGGTCCTCAGAATTTCAATAGAAAGTCTCAGGCCATTTTCACAGCAGTCATCGAGTACTTGGAACGTTGCGCTCCGCATAGTTTCAATTCGCAAGATTTCGGTCGATGGATGAGAGTCGTTTGGAATATTGTCGAAAACTCAAATATTGATGGTCTGAGCCCTCAGATGGGTGTAATGCGAAGACTTGTTGACATGTTGAATCACGGTATTGTGGGAAATGTATATGCAGGGTTGTCGACTTATTCATCCACAAATATGAGTGCTGCTGCAACCGAGGAAGTTGAGAAGGCAAAACTCATACAACGTCCAGGCACTTCTTGGGAAGGATATCTTATTACGGCAGAGAATAATATGTTCCTAAAAGGCATGGTTGGCTTTTTCTGTGATAATTACTCTCCCAGTTTTACCGAGTCAGAGTTCGATGCGCGGTACAGAATAGTAAGTCAGATGTTTGACAAAGATGGAATAACAAATCGTTTCAGAATAAATCATCTGCTGATTCGTGCATTGTTGAGCTGCCATGACGATTGGTATAACGCCAATGGTATGAAGGATTTACGTTTCACTGAACAAGTAGAAAAAGACACATTCCTCAAGAACATGATCCGCCAGAAATCCTCCATATGGCAGTTGTTCAATAAAATTCTCTCTGGCGCATCATCAATAACTATTGATGATGTTGAGAATCGATTGTATTATAAAGTCCTTCTTAGTTCCTGCAATGCAAGTGCATTGCCTAATAAGGGAAACACTTCAAAGCCTAGTCAGGCTGCTTTTAAGAAGGCATATAAAAAACTACTGTCAGACAGAAAACTGTTTGAATGGATAAGCGATATAGAGACAGAGCAGAAAAAGTACTTCAAAATATATTATGCTTATTTCCACATCTGGGCTACTATTCCTGGTGCGCAATATGCAAGAGTGATGCTTGACACTAATCGAGATGGACTCATTGATAATCTTTGGAAACTTCAAAAGTTCAACTATGAGGATAATAATCAAAAGCAAGTATTTGATCAATATGGCTTGCATTTTGGTTTTGATGTTGCGCTAAGCAAAACGCATAATAGTAGAGAAATTCTAGTTGTATTTCAGTGGAATAATACTTTATCGGTTGGCGTAAAGTTCAATGATCCTGCTGATTATAACCATCTATCATTAACATTTGGGACAACGAAAGTAATCAACGATAATTATCTTGAGGTTCTATCAAGAAATTATAATTCTCTAACTTGGAATGATCTGAATCGTGATATAAATAATGTCCAGTCAAAGATTTGATTATGGAGAGCAGCAAGACGAATGAACAGGCATTTGAGGCGTTAATAGAACGCGCCCTGGTGGGCAGCACCCGCGAGGAGCGTGAGGCCGTCGGTATGACCGATGTCGATGCCCAGCAGCCTGAAATGGGCAAATACTATTGGGGCCAACCCAAAGATCTTGACAAGAAACTGGCACTCGACCTGCGGCGCTTGTGGTCATTCCTCGAAGCGACCCAGGCCGACGAGTTGGCCAAGCACAAGGGCAGCAAGGATGTGCGTAAGGCCGTTCAGGAAGAGCTGTCCCGCCAGATTACGGCCAAGGGCGTGATTGACGTGCTAAGGAAAAAACTCGAGGTCGATAACATCGAGCTGACGCTGTTCTATCCCAAGCCCTCGGCTGCCGACAGCGAATTGTCGCACCAGAAGTGGGTCTCCAACCAGTTCTCGCTCACTCGGCAGGCAACGTTCTCGCAGGCCAACCCTGGGCTTGAACTCGACTTGCTGCTGGCGGTCAACGGCATTCCGCTGTTCACGTTCGAACTGAAGAACCCGTGGACGCACCAGACGGCGCGGTATGACGGGCAGAAACAGTATTGCAGTGCCGAGCGAGACCCCAAGGAGACCTTGCTGCAGTTCGGCCGCTGCCTGGCCCATTTTGCCGTGGACAAGAACGAGATCTTCTTTACGACGCGACTTGCGCGTGAAAAGACCTACTTCATGCCCTTCAACAAAGGACTGCCCGATGGACAGGGCGCAGGCAACCCCGTCAACGAGAATGGCGGCTACCAGACCGCCTACTTGTGGGAGCAAGTGCTGCAGCCCGAGATGCTCGCCGACATCATCCAGAACTATGTGTTGTTTGATTACGGCGAGGCCAAGACGCAGAAGAAGGTGCCGCACGTCATGAAGAATGCCAAGCGGCTCATCTTCCCGCGCTATCACCAGCTGGACGTGGTGAACTGCCTTGTGGCCGACGTGGCACACTGTGGCATCGGCAAGCGCTACCTCATCGAGCATTCTGCCGGCTCGGGCAAGAGCAACTCGCTCACCTGGCTCGCCTTCAAGCTCATCAAGACGTGTGCCGACACGATGGACGCTGTACGGGCCCGCTCGCTCGACAGCCCTATCGTCGATACCGTTGTGGTCGTGACCGACCGCCGCCTGCTGGACCGCCAGATTACCGACAATATTGGCGCCTTTGCCCATAGCAAGAAGATATTCGCCCATGCCGACACTTCCAAGGAACTCAAGGAGGCCATCGAGCAGGGCAAGCGCATCGTCATCACCACAATCCAGAAATTCCCCTACATCTGCCACTCTATCAACGACGTGAGCGACAAGAACTTTGCCATCGTCATCGATGAGGCCCACTCGTCGCAGAGTGGCATCGCTGCTGATGCTGTGAACATCGCTATGGAGAAGGCCGAGGGCTATGGCCATGGAGAACTAGATACCGACGAGCTGATCGCCAAACTGATTGAAGACCGCAAGATGAGCAGCAACTGCTCATACTTCGCCTTTACCGCCACGCCCAAGCGTGAGACGCTGGAGCGCTTCGGCGTTCAGGATGCCGAGGGCAAGTTCCATCCGTTCCATCTCTACTCGATGAAACAGGCCATCGAGGAGGGCTTTATCCTGGATGTGCTAAAGAACTATACCACTTACAAGAGCTACTATGAGCTGGCCAAGTCCATCGAGGAGAATCCCGAGTTTGACAAGACCAAGGCTCAGAAGCTGCTGCGCAAGGTAGTCGAGCGTCATCCGCGCACCATCGCCGAGAAAGCCGAAACGATGTTGGGGCACTTCGATGCCAACGTGTTCCGCACTCACAAACTCAAGGGCAAAGCCAAGGCCCTGGTGGTGACCAAGGACATCGAATGCGCCATCCGCTACTTCTTCGCGCTGCGCAAGCTGATGGAAGAAGCCAAGATACCGTACAAGATCCTCATTGCCTTCTCGGGCGAGAAGACCGTGGACGGCATCAATTATACCGAAGCCGGCATCAACGGCTTCTCGGAGACCGAAACCGCCGAACGCTTCAACAGCGATGAATACCGCCTGCTGGTGGTTGCCAACAAGTACCTGACCGGCTTTGACCAGCCCAAGCTGACGGCCATGTATATCGACAAGCCGCTGGCAGGTGTGCTCGCCGTCCAGGCGCTGTCGCGCCTGAACCGCTCGGCTCCTGACCTGAACAAGATGAGTGATGACCTATTCGTCCTTGATTTCTTCAACACGGTTGACCAGATAAAGGACGCATTCGACCCGTTCTACACGGCGACCACACTGGCTGCGCCCACCGATGTCAATGTTCTTCACGACCTGCGCAACACCCTGCTGGAGGCAGGCGTAATGGACGAGGAGGAAATTGAGGAGTTCATGGAACTGTACATCAGCGGCGTGGAAGCCGACCAGTGGGCACACCTTATCGATGCCGCAGTGCATCGCTTTAAGGATGAAATCGAATGGGAGGAGGAAGACCGTATCGACTTCAAGATGAAGGCCAAGCAGTTCACCCGCATCTACTCGCGTGTGGCAGCCATCCTCGACTACTCCATGCCCAAATGGGAGAAGCTCTTCTGGTACCTGCACTTCCTCATCCCCGAGCTGACGGTGAAGATTCCGGGGCGCGATAACCTCAACGAGTTGATTGAGGCGGTGAACCTGAACACCTACGGCCTGCGTCGCACCTCGCTCAATACGCCCATTGGCCTTGACAGCGGCGAGACTGTTATCGACCCGCTGAAACCGACCATGGTCAACGCAGGCGCCCAGGACGAGGAAGACGAGCTCGATAACATCATCAAGGAGTTCAACGACCGCTGGTTCAAGGGATGGGAAGCTACCCCCGAAGACCAGAAGACCAAGCTCGTCAGCATCGCCAAGGCCGTGATCGCGGATGCCGATTACCAAGACCTGATACTCGGCAACCCCGACAAAGATGCCGTCGAGCAGATCATGACGCAGATTATAGACCGAGTCGTGCGCCAGAAGCGCAAATCCGACAACTCCCTCTACCGCCAGTACCAGCAGAACGAGGCCTTCAAGACCAACTTCCGCACCCTCATCACCCGCATGATAGAAACCGCATAGAAACCTGAAAAAGAATAACGATATGGAACTAACATCACAAGAATTAGCCGAATTGTATGCTCAAATTGAGAGTAAATCAGACGATGAGATAGAGCGTCTTATTAATAATCAATCTGAAAAATTAGACGGATTATTAAATGGTGGTGGATGGCTCAGAAGTGTGTTTAAAAATCAATCAGCAAATTCGATTATTGAGATTTGCAAGGAATCTGTAAAAGAATTCAGCGCTGATATAAAGGAGATTCTTAAGAACAACCCCAAAACAACAAATTACGCTCTCAACGTGATTCAGTTGTTGGTGCCTGCAATAGCACAACAGTATTCAGGAATTCCCGCAATGGCCATCGTCGGCTCTATCACCTTATTATGCCGCCAAGGCCTGGAAAACTTCATTAAGTAATAGAATAAAGAATTCATACTCGTTATGGGGAAAAACAAAAAATCTTACAAGGGGTGGTTTTCCAAATTTAGCGATGGTTGTTCAGTTTTTGTATTAACTTTAACATGTGTTGTAGAGATACTCTTCTTTTTAGAATATTTTGTTTTTCCAGACAGCGAGATTCTTCATGATTTTCATGGCTTATCCGATTCTTATTTTAAGTATTTCAACTGGGCAAGCTATTTAATTGATATTCTTAATCCACTGACATGGTATGAGATGTTGAAAGATGTTATCTGCAGGATATTTGGATTTGACCTATATTCAAAGACTTCTTTTAAAATATCCATTACTTTGTTTTTGTTGTCATTGTCATACGTATGGATATTAAATGTAATTGAAGCCGCAAATGATGCTTCAAATACATGTAAAAAAAACAATGAACAACACTTCCCGGCAAGTGAAAAAGATGATAAGCAAGGTCAAAGCTCCAACAAAGTGATGAAAACCAAGGCCAATAAACCATTCATCGGTTTGGTCATTAAACTACAATTTCTGGCGGCACTCATTTCCTTAGTATTACTGCTTTTGAATGGTTTCTTGGGTAATCTCATATTCAGCTTTTCTTTGATTAATAAATCTATTATCTTCTTTTGGCTCTTATTCGGTATGAGTTGTCTTATGACATGCGTTATATGCCGAATTCACGGATTCAAGAAAAATATTATCTCGATTTTGGCTGCTCTAATCCTTCCTGTTGCCACAAATTATATAATCTTCAGTTTTTTCTAACAGTTTTGGACAAGCGTTTTTGCAATAAAAGTAGGGATAATTCTCACAAATAAATAGTGCATGAAATAACAATATGTATATAATAACATAAAAAGAGAACAACTTAGTGCGCATAGAATATCTGAATAGAGTATTTAATTTACTATGTTATCAGCTTAAATCAATTGGTGAGCTGTTTGGATGGAATTATCAGACGGCAAGCGTTTATATCTGCATCCACCTTTGGCCGTTGTTATGTGTGGTTATGGCTCTTGTGATGTTAGCATTTGCTATATCCACATCAAATCCATTGTGGATCATAGTTTGTGTAATTTATACACTCTTCAACATCTTTGGCTATTGGGCTATCATCAAACACTATTATCCAGGTACATTTGACAAGATTTTTATCCACTGTTATTCAGACCTTATGACTATCGCTAAAGAATGGAACACCACTTATGCGATAGTGAATCTTGTTGTCTATGTTCTAGCGTTTACTCTTATTATGGCCTTTGATGTGTGTTTGATTTTGCTGATGCTTTGAGGGCTAATCCTAAAACATTGATTTGCCTCCTTTAGTCTTTTTCAATGAGGCCGAGTTCATGGAGGCAGCCTTCGCGGTTTAGAAGGAAGCCGTAGAGGTCTCGATAGACGCTGCAGTCGCGATATTGCGTGGGCACCAGTTGGCCGTCCTTGATTTCGTGGATGGAAGCGTTTGGATAAGAAAGAATTACGGGCGAGTGGGTGGCAATGATGATTTGGGCTCCTTTCTTAACCACATCTTTGATCCATAACAGGAACTGCAGCTGGTTTTGGAAGGAGAGCGCCGCCTCGGGTTCGTCAAAGATGTATATGCCACGACCTGACAGGCGATTTGTAATTAACGCCATAAACCCTTCCCCATGCGATAGATGATGAAGGCTCTTTCCTCCATATGCCTTCAACATCTTGGGCTCAATTCTGGCCAACCTCTCAATCTCTGAGTTTACGTTGTAGAAACTCTCTGCCCTGAAGAAATACGTGTCACGATAACTCAGGCTTGCTTGGGATGCAATCAGTGCGTCATATAGTGACGAATGGGTCTCTTCGGTATGGAAGTTGAAGTGACGGGAACCACCTTCGGGATTGATGCGCAACAAGACGGCAATTGCTTCGAGTAACGTCGATTTCCCTGATCCGTTGCCTCCAACGATATAGGTCACCGACTTCTCAAATCTAAACTCAGTGAAGTCTCTAATCACTGGAATGGAGAATGGGTATATGCTGATATCCCATTCCCCTTCTCGTCTCCTGATTCGTCTCAAATAGATATTCTCTTTCATGACCAAATGACATTTTTGCCGCAAAGATAACGTGCTCCAATGCCACATTTCGGCACACCAAAACTAAATACATTTAATCACTTGTATTGGGTGTGACTTTCCCTAAGAATACTTGACAGATTTGAGAGCGATTAACTAAGTTGGTTTACACTAATTTTATCGTTCGCCTAAACTGGGTTGACAGTTTGGCGGTTTAATCACTGAATGGTTTTATAGCTCACGAAACATCGTTTTATTTTTCTGGAACAACCCATTTAGCCCCACTTCCAGAAAAATAAAAGCACATTTTGAACATGAAAACTCAGCCATTTTTAACAAAAAATCTTCATTTTCACTGACTTTTAAAGAGAATATTGGTCAAAAACATCGTTTTATTTTTCTGGAATAACCCATTTTACCCTCATCCCAGAAAAATAAAAGCACATTATTTACCATAAAAATCAGCCATTTTCGAGATTATTTTTGAATATGGCTGACTTTTCTGAGGCTGTTTTTATCTGCTTTTCTCTGATTTTAAGGTAATTACGATTTTGAAAAGCAAAAAAAAAGGCGAGACTGGCACCTCTTCGGCAATAGATCTCGTCTTCAGTCGGACTCGCCACTGAAGTGAACGGTGTAACGTCTTGAGGTTACGGTGTCACTCCAATGGGTCATCGTCCGGGTGATGGTGGTTGTCCGACTGACTCTTCGCCAGCAGGTCCTTCTCCATCTTGTTATGTTTATATGTTGTCACCCCATTCGCCGCCGGCCTGTTGATGTGTCGCCAGCGGTCCAAATTTTGGGGCGTATTGTTGTTTCTTGTTTATAAGGTTTCTTATTACTTTTGGAACGGCCTTTAGTTGTTTTAAATGTCTCTTTCAGTATCTACAATCAATATCTCATATCTCAATAATCTTCGACTTATCGAACGAGAGGTGTTCGTTGTGGGAGACGTAGCCGAATTGGTTGCAGAGGCAGCGGGTGGTGCCGATGGTCTTATCGATGTTGCGGTGGGAATGGCCATAGATCCAGTAGTCGATTCCGCTATCGGCGATGTAGTCGGCCAACTCGACGGTGAAGGCGCCGTTGATGCGGCTGCCCTGGAACTCAGGGGCAACCAGTTGATAGGATGGGACATGGTGGGTGACGACGACCTTGTGCTTGGCTTGGCTCGCACGGACTGACTTCTTGATGCAGTCTAGGCAGCGCTGGTGTTCACTGTTGAAATCGGAATATCTCAGCAGGTTCTCGCCATAGACGATGCGGTAAAAATCGGCCACGCCTCGCTCGGTTACGAAAGCGTTGTCCATGTCGATATGGGCCCAAAGGGTGGATATGATGAAGTCCACATCCTGGATCGTTACGACCTTGTTATAGTAGTAGTGAACATTGGGGCGGATTTCGCCCACCAGTCCGTCCTGTATCGTCTTCAGGTCGTAGTATTTATAAAACTCGTGGTTGCCCAGTGCGACCAGCACTTGCTCAAAGTTTTCGGACGCCCAGTCCCAGAATGGGTGCACGCTGTACATGTCGTCTCCCAGGTAACCCGTGTCCCCAGCCAAGACCAGGATGTCACCCTTCACGTCCATGGGGCCATTGTCCCTTAGATATCGCCAGTTCTCTCGGAACTCCAAGTGTAAATCAGATGCAAATTGAATCTTCATGTTTTATTCAGTGGTCTTATTCTGTCAACAAAAATAGTGATTATTCGATAATCAGACAATACACATGACTTATTGACTGAATTACAATATTATTTTAAAACCTTTCTGTTCGCAATATTGAGTTATAAATCATGTAAAAATCAACTATTTGGTTCTCTTTTGAATCGACCAAGACAATTGCTATACCGATATATAAAAAGGAAGATGGCTTAATCCATTGTTATGCCATTTTCATTGTTTTAGTTTAAGCCTTGATTCTAGGTTTTTGATTATTTCTTCATCTGTTAACTGCGCATAGACTGTTCTGATCATTTCATCAGAAGCATGGCCTGACATTCTGCGTACTTCTTCTGGGCTCTCTCCATTTTTGATCATATTAGTAATGAACGTACACCGAGCATAGTGGCTGGATATCGTCTCATGCAGAGGTTTCTTTACTTCTTTTTGAGTTGAATCAATTTTAACGATAGTCCTATTCAATCCAGCCTTTCTTGCTATCCGCCTTATGGCTTCATTATATGTGTTATTGCCTTTGCCTTTGGTCTTTCTTTCAAACTCAACAGGGTCAACTAGCTTCTGTTTTTTGACTCTGTCCATTAGCATTCTCATCCTAGGCGTTAAAGGAATAATCGCTTTGATGTTCTCCTTCATTGTCGTAACGACAATATAGCTGTATCTCTTTCCTTGCTTTACATCATACTTTCCTGTGAGTAGCTTAGCCAAGTCCGAAACTCGCTGTCCACATTCGATGTGAAGTAAGAACAAATCACGGTATTCTTCTTCGACGGGGGTTAGCCCAGAGCAATTCTCAATTGCAGCAACTTCATCATCAAACAGGGGAAAATAACCAATTTGATCTTCTCTGCGAGGGTCATCAACTTTTATCCAAACCACAAAGTTGGAGACAATTTCTCTAGGGACGAACACTTTGTTAATCAGCATTGCGATAATAGCTCCGCAACGATTCAATTGACCTACCCCGAAGTTCCTCATTTTGCCATCCGTTTTGCTTCTGTTCATCTTATCAATCAGGTATTCCTTGTACATATTCAAACCTTTCTGGCTAAAGATTTGCATTGTTTTATCATTTTTAGGTAACGTATCAACGAAACGGCCGAACTCGCTCAAGAGAGATTCATTTTGCCGTTTTGTGCTCTCTTTGATTGAAGGCTTTACATATTTATGATAGTACTCCAGAGCTTCAGCAGCTACGTATACGAGAACTAACTTGGTTTTAGCGTCATCTCGAAAAATGAATTGTTTGAGTGTTTCTAATATATCGGAGACATAATTGTTGCTTATATATTCAATAAATTCTGAGTAGTAGCGTCTCAACTTATTTAATTGTTCATTGACAATCTCATTATTGTGGTTGTCCAATTGAGACTGGACATTAGAAATAACCGCTAGTTGCATCTCGGAATTCCACTGGTTGGGATACACTTTAAGGTGTGTAGAACATCGATAATGCTTGCCATCTATATATGTCGCGAGGTAAATTGTGCCAGGATTTGAAGATTTAGAAAAAGGCAAATAAAACCTCAATTTACACTTATCATAAAAATTCTGTCGATGCTTGTCCATAACAATAATCCGATAATCAGATAGTGTGATTGGAGTCGCCGCCTTCCATAATCCGGCGAATATCACTCATGCGGTACCTATCAATAGCGCCCACGGTGATAGGGACCAAGTAACCCATCTTTTTCCAACGCCAAAGAGTAGTTGAACCCTTGCCCAGTATCTCCATAGCCTTTTCTCTGCTTAAATAGGTCTCGGCTTTGGAATCAGCTATCTCCTGTTCTAGTTCACGTTTAGTCTCGGCAATCAGTAATCTATTTGCCTCTATCAACTCGCCCAGTGTGATAGTAACTTGCAGACCTGGGCATTCCTTAGCAAGCTCAACTAGGTTTTTGAACATATTGGTAAAAAAATATTCTTGTTAGAGTCTTTAAGAGGGTCTAAGGTCAGAAAATCAGATAACATCTTTCTTGTTGATGAAGTCCAACAGCCTTTGCAGGTCTTCGTCATTTGCTCCATTCAGATAGTTTATGATCTTTTGCTTGCAGGGATTAGTGTTCCACTTCTGCATCTCACGTGTTTGTGATGAAGATTCACTATCAATATAGGGTTGCATAGTTTTGTACGAACTATGGCCAGTACATTTCATGATGGACGGAGCGGACATATCCTTAGCAAAAGAGTTGGTAACGAACGATCTTCTACCAACATGGCATGAAATGATATCATAGAAGAAACGCTCCTCTATTACAATTTCACTCCCGACATAATACTCATCCAAGACCTTGCGATCAAGCTCTGCAGCCTTAGCTGCATCTTGAATCGCCTTGTTCAGTTTTTGGCTACTCGGCACTTCAAAAACATGGCCATCTTGGGTTTCTAGCCCCTCATATTTGGCTAAAATCATGAGAGCACCATCATTCAGTGGAATCGTAAGGGGTTTTCCCGTTTTATGAGCATGCATCACAATCCGGTTGTTTGAGATGTGGGCAGGGCGCAGGTTACTCAGGTCGGAATAGCGAAGTGACGTATAGCACATGAAACAGAATAGATCTCTTGCATGGCTTAGCCGTTCGTTCTTTTTAAAGTCATAATCCATGAAATACTGTAGTTCGTCATCTGTAACGTAGGTCACTGTTTTAGGCAGCACTTTCAGATTTGACCTATAATGAAGAACGGTCCTGGGTAAGGAATAGCCGACTTGATCGTTTATCCAGTTCAAAAAACTTCTCAGCATTACGAATTGCTTGTTAGCAGTACGATTCCTGTATCGGTTCTCAACATACCAGTCGCGTAGATTAAACATAGATTCTTGTGTAACATCTGAAGCCCATGTGGCCTTAGGATTTGCTGCCGTAAATTGATTGAATGCTTGAGTGTATTTCTCAATACAGAGCTTAGTCCAGTTACGTTCCCGCCCACGAGTAGCAATGAACTCATCAAAAAGAGTTTTCAGCGTCTTCCTTTTGGCAACATTAGTCTCTATTTCCTTTTCGTTCCTACCCAGATGTTCATTGACCATCTTCTTCAATTCGTCAGGAGTGGGTATCACATTCTTGAGGGAGCATATATCCATACAATTCTCGATCTCCTGTCTGAAATCTGCAATAGCGGAATTGATCTCACTAGCTGTGAATGTCATTTTACGAACATTGTGAGTTGTTCCTTTCTTAGCCTTCTGGGCATCGCTATCCCATTTAGCCTCTTCTGCATACAACCCAGTTATAAACGTCACCTCGCTTTGTTTTGAGTTCCACCTCACACGAACAGCAACCTTTCCGGTGTCCTTCTTGATAAATACTCGTATTGAATACTTGATCCTTATCATACAATTACTATGTGTTTAAAAAATAATTTGTACTTTTGTGTTGTAAATACTGATAATAACATGGCTTGAGCCGCGTTAGCTGTGCAAAATTAGACATCCAAATTTACATCCACAAGAGGTCCCCCCTTTTGTAAGATTACTTAAGGTCAAGTTAGACAATTTGATTTTTTGAGAGTTGTAATTGTCTGAAATTTAACTATTTGTCATATCAGACAGTTTCACATGGTATTGTATCTAACGTCTTGTCCTCTCCGCCTTTGACAACCGACCGCGCAAGTGGCCGGTTGTTTTGGTATATGCGCGCACTGAGTTTGCTCGAGGCTACTATATAGCAAAGTAACCGACAGATTGCGTCAGCAATCGGTTGCTCAAAGGCTTCTCCCCCACTCAAGATGGGCGTAAGCCAATCATTTCCTCTCCGCCAAGTCGAAAAACGTTTGTGACAACAGTCACAATCGTTTTTTTGTTGGCACCTATGCACGCTGGCTTGACTGGGTAGAAATGATCACCAAGGCTCATAATTAATTGCTGTCAAGGTGTTTTTAACCTTATTGGAATTGGTAAATAATTATAGAATGATTATAAGCATTCAACAATTATGACTATATTTGTGGTCTTGAACTCAAAGTACAATCATAACCAACAAATTATTCTTATTCAAGTTATCTTTATTAATTCATTTATTACTCACATTATGAAGAAGCTATTATCATTACTGTTAGTCGCCATGATGTTACCCATGGCGATGAGTGCTCAATTACTCCCTAACGGAGATGTCAGGATGCATCGTGCGCCCTTTGCACTGAAGAGTTTTGACCAAAAGAGGACTCTTCCTGCCCGCGTTGACTTGTCAGAAAACCAGAAGATCATGGGCCATTATGACACGGATGACGTGGTTACCGGCGGATTCCTTGGTCTTACCAATTTGCCTGGCGTCATCCCCACCGCAACCATTATCTCCCCTACCGAGCTGGCCTTGTTCCAGGGAGGCAAGATTGTGAAATTCCGTGTTGGTCTGGCTTCAAGTACTCCTGTCACCCGTGTGTTTGTCACCCCAGTTGATGCAGAAGGAAACCTGAGTCTGACTACCGAATGGTCCTGCAACGTTAGTGCTGAAGGCTGGAACGAGATCACGCTCGAAACGCCCTACGAAATCAACCTTGGCAGCAACTACGGACTGATGATCGGCTTTGATTACAAGCAGACCAGCAGCAATTATCCCATTTCGGCAGTAGAGGTTGGTGAGATCTATCCTTCTTACTGCTTGATTAACGGTCAATGGCAGAACGTTGGTCTCGACAGCTATGGTAACCTGAGCGTTCAGTGTATTGTCGAGAGCGATAACTATGCTGACTACATGGTGACCGTGGGCGGACTCGCTGTTAAGAACTATATCAAGCAGGGTGACGATATTCAGTTCGGATTCAGCACAAAGAACCTTGGTATTGCCCAAAACGATATAGCCGCTGGAGCATGTGCCTTTAACGTGCTCATCGATGGAGAGGTAGTGAGCACCTTCACCAATCCCGAAGCTATTGGCAAGGACTTTATCCAGATTTATGAGTCAGTAAACTCTTCAGATCTCACTCCCGGCAAGCATACCTTGACGGTTCAGGTCAGCGCCCTCAATGATGAGCCAGTAGAAGTACCCATGTCAGTAAGCCGTGACTTCATCATCTACGTGAACGGTTTCCCGCGTCAGATGCATGTTGTTGAGCAGTTCACCTCTACTTACTGCACCTATTGCCCGCTGGGCAACAACATGTTGAGTATTCTCACCAGCATGCGTGACGATATTATCTGGGTAGGTATCCATGGTAACATGAATGGTACCGACCCGATGAGGACTTTGCAGTGCGACAGCATTATGGCTTATCAGGGCAGTGACACCTACCCCTCCGGCTCATTTGACCGTTCTACCGGCTTTGCGTCGGACGATGCCATCGTGACCGGACTTGGCTACTATGAGGAATATCATCAGATGGTTGCCGAGGACGTAAGTTCCTTCTTTGACTACTTGGGCGAAGCTCCCTCGTTTGCTACCATCAACATCAACAGCACCATCGATGCCAGCACCCGCGAGGCCGTCATCACCATCAACGGTGACCTGACACCTGACTTTGACGATATGATGGGCGCCGACAGCAAGCTCACCGTCTATATTACCGAAGACAATGTCGTTGCCCGCCAGCTCAACATGGGAACCTGGGTGGCCCGATATGTCCACAATGGTGTCATGCGCCGTGCCCTCAATTCAGTGTTCGGTAGCAATCTGAATCGTAACGGTGATACCTATGAGAACGTATTCACCTACACTATTCCTAGTGCATGGAATATCGACAACCTGAATGTTGTGGCCTTTATCAGCAGGCCTTTGTCCAATGGTGCGACCGGTGTTTATACTGATCTGTATATCAACCAGGCCAACAAGCGCAAACTGGGTGAATTTGATGAGCCCGTCGTATCAATTCGCGGTGACTTAGACCAAGATGGTACGGTTGCTATCCGTGACCTTACTTTACTGATCGATTATCTGCTCTCCAAAGATCCCACCGGCTTAGACCTGAATGCAGCAGACTGCAATGAATCGGGAAGTATTGAAATCAATGACGTGACCTCGCTGATTGACTACCTGCTCAAAGGCATTTGGTAAGAATAGCGACGGCTTGACGTAATAGAGTGAACCCCAAAAGTTGGACAAAAAACTTTTGGGGTTCATCTTAATAATAGTTGAGTATTATTAGTCTTGGGAATCTATTTTGAAGAGTTGATCAACGGCGGCTTTGAGGTTGGGAGCCAGGGGAGGTATGTTGTGTGCCTGCTCCAGTTGTCGCAGTTCGTTGATGTCCATCTCGACCTCGTTGCTCTTGCGTGTCTGCTTGAATTCCTTCTTGTCAATGTAGTCGCGGCCGATGGTGTAGGTCTCAAGCAAGAGGATGTAATCCTGGTCGATTCTATCAAAATGCCCCGACACAAGGATCTGTTTCATCACCAGATCGTCGATGCGTGACTGTCCATTCTCGTTGATGTTATAAAGTTCAAAATAGCCACGATTGGTTGAGTCTTTCTTCTTTTTCTCTTTTGGCTTCTTGCCTGTCTTGGCTGCCTTGGCTGCGGCCTTAGTCGCCTCGATGTGATCGTCATAGGTCCAGTGGTCAAAGCTGGTAGTGCGCTGACCCGCCATCATATCATCATCGATATAGCCCAACACCGAAATGGTGTCGCTCACCACACGTCGGCCTGATGGATCCTCGGCAATGAACAGCGAGCCCTTGTCCACATCTTTAAGAATCTTTTTGTAACGAGTGGTCGTGTCGATGCGTGCCCACTTGTCGATGTAGTGGCCCGCGAGGGTGCTGAGGAGAAAACGCAGGATGCCATCACCTCTAGAAACGCTACGGGTTTTGGCCGTAATCTTCTGCTTGGCCAACTCATAGGTATTGTCCACCACGCCGGCACGGAAGTACAAGGGTCCCTCATCGCAGACATAGACGCAGCGGAAATAGGTCTGCACATAGAGTAGTTCCTTGGGTTTAACTTCTAATTCGGACAATTGGAAATTCTCATCCTGCATCACCACCGTCATGCTTGGGATGGTGTCAATATTGACATCAACAGGCTTGAATGCCACGTGCGAAAAGAAGAGATGCTTCACGCCCTTAGCATTGTCGAGCCAGCCTTCATTATCGGTAGAGCCCACTAGGGCACCTTTCTCGTTGGTCACGCATACGGCAGCGATGGGCATCCCATCAGTATCCACAACTTGAATGCGTTGGGCGTTGGCGTAAACTGCGATGAGAAGACTCGCCAACAGAACACATAACTGTTTCATATCCTTGTATTTTGGTCAACAAAAAAGAGACGAAAAATTACGTCTCTCTAAAAATCTTACTTCAGTAGCTCACCAATCGAAGTGGTGAAGTTGAACATGAAGGTGGTGGCTCCAGTGTGGGGGCGGGCAAAAGCAGCTCCAAAGCCGAAAGCCCGTACCTTCAAGCCACCGCCGATTGATAGTCCTGACATAAAGTCGCGCTTGTAGGTCGCCATGTCGGTGCGGGTGCGGTAGTTATAACCGATGCCCAGATAGATATTATTGGTGGGCAGCACATCGGCAGCAAACACGAGGTGACGCAAGAGGTTGCTGCCAAAGGAGTCCTTCTTAATCAACCCGCTATTGGGGTTATTCACATCTTCAATCTTATAGTAGGGCGAGTTCCAGCGGGTGAGTTCATAGGCAGTGAGGTGCAGACGGATGGGCGCATGACCCAGCATCTTGCTAATACCCACCTGGATGTCCCAGGGCAGATTGTCCTTAAATTCGTTGAACTTTTTCACCTGACCACCCAGGTTCTTGGCCACCAGCGAGGCCGAGAACTCATGATCGGGGTCGTAGTAGTTGATACCCAAGTCGGCAGCAACAGCCCCAGCACTGTAGTCCTCATACTTGGAATAGAGGTATTTTACAGTGATACCACCACGAAAACGGCTGCTGATGTCGTGGCTGTAGGTGAGGCTGAAGGCCATATCGCTGGCATTGAAAGTGCCCGTGGGCGTGCCATCGGCAGCGGCACCCTGAATCTTACCGTAACCAAAGTACTGGATACCCACTGCAATGGCGCCATGTTCACTCACACCCTGTCCGTAACGCAATCCGGCAAAATTGCTCTCGCCGATGTAGCGCATGTAGTTTAGGCCCACCTGATGGTCGAACTCGGGACCCAGCAGGGCGGGGTTCTGCTCTACCAGGTTGATATCATCGTCAATGATGGTGAGGTTGTGCCCACCCAGGCCATAGACGTGGCTCGACGAGGGGACGTTCAGGAAGTTATAGGCCGTGGTTTTAGGGCCATCGTCGGCCATGGCAAACAAAGCCACAGCACCCATGGCCATCAATATGAGGTGACGCAAATAGGTTGTCATGTCGTTTCTCTCTTTATTATTTGATATAATAACGAGAAAATCCAATTTTTAGTATATCACTCCTCGTTTGTATCGGATTCAAAGTCGATTGAATCAGGTTCAGTCTCGTCGGTCTCGCTGATTACCTTCTTGGCCAATTCCAGGTCGCGTTCAAAGACGACGAGCCTGACGGGAGCCATCCAGATGGCATTGGCCGTATTGTCAACGATCACGCCTGCAGGAATGCCACTGGCTTCAAGGGCGCCCTTGACGATGTTGGCGTCGATGGGGCTGGAATACTTCTTGAGGACGACAATTTTTTCTTCGTTTTCCATATTATTATTGTTTGGGGCCGTGGCGGGAGCCACGGCATAGATTAACACTGAGGGTGGAGCTTGCTGCCGTTGCCTGAGGGCGGAACTTGCTGCCACTGCTTGAGGGTGAAGCTCGCTGCTACTGCTTGAGGGCGAGGTTTACTTGATGCCGCGGGCGTTGAGGGCGGCCTGGTAGCGGTGGGCGTTGTCGAGGTGGCTGGCATAGTCACGGGTGAAGTCGTGATAGCCGCTGAAGTCGGCACGGGCACACATGTAGAGATAGTCGTGCTGCGGAGCGTCAAGCACGGCATCGATGGTCGATTTCTCGGGCAAGCGGATGGGACCTGGAGGCAAGCCATCTACACGGTAGGTGTTGTAAGGCGAATTGATCTGGGTCATAGGCACGGTGATGCGCTTGATGGAGAAATCGCCGATGGCAAACTTAACTGTCGGGTCGGCCTGGAGGCGCATTCCCTGTTTGTAGCGGTTGAGGTAGAGTCGTGCCACCTTACCGCGTTCGTCGGCCTTGCTGGTCTCTTCCTCAACAATCGAGGCGACGGTAGCCACCTCGTCGGGGGTGAGTTCCAAGCGTTCAGCCTTGGCCTTGCGGTCACTGGTCCAGAAGTCGTTGTAATAGTCGAACATGCGGTCAAGCATCTTCTCGGGCGAGATGTTCCAGTAGAACTCGTAAGTGTCGGGCATCAACAGGCACGCAATGGTTTGAGGGGTTTTACCATACTTAGCGCACACGGCACTGTCTTTCAACGCCTTGCGCATTTCATCAGGACCTGCCATGAAGGTGTCACCCCAACGCTGGGTCCACTCATCGAGCGTTCGCACGTTGTTGAAAGTGAAGCGGATACCGTCCTGAATGCCGTTCTTGATACGGCGGGCGGCGGTGAATGGCGTCATGCCCGACGTGATGCGGAAAGCGCCCTCACGATTCTCCACTTTGGCACCCATCAGGTTCATCATCGTTGCCACACGCTTGCCGAAGGTCACGTCCACATGCGCTTGGATGCTGTCACTGATCATGTCGATGGTGCTGCCCTTGCGCACCTTGACAATCCCTTCGGCTGGAGCACCGGCCAGGAAATAGGGAGCGGCACAGGCTACAAGGATGAGAAGCAGTGCGGCCAAGCCGCCTAAAATCCATTTCTTTTTCATATTCTGTTACGGTTTTTTATTTTCTTCTTCGGGCATTGAGGCAAGCAACACATGGGCTGCTCCGTTCATCTCTACCCTTTCGGCAACAGCCGGAACCAGAACAGTCTCGCCTTGATGCAAGGTGACCGGTTTCATTTCCTCAGCCTGAAGGGTTGCCTCACCCTGAATGCATACCATCGCCACAAACGTGTGACAACCAGGATTCTCTAACGTGTAATTGCCGTCAAACACCAGATGACGCACGATAAATTCGGGACAATTCACCAGTCCTGTCATGCCAGGACCCAGGCTGGGGCAGTCAAGCACCTTATCCTCGCGTGGTGAAAAGTCGAGCGCCTCGCGGGCTTCCTGGATATGAAGCGGACGCATCTTGCCGTCGGCATCGCGCCTATTATAATCCCACACGCGGTAAGTGATATCGCTAGACTGCTGAATCTCGACCAGGAAATTGCCAGCGCCGATGTTGTGAATCTGGCCAGCACGCAGGTAGAACACATCCCCGGGCCTTGAAGTAGTGGAATTCACGACATCGACAATTGAGCCATCCTTAATTAGACTGTCAAATTCATCGGGAGACAACTGACGGTTGAAACCTGTCCGCATCAAGGAATGCTCATCGGCACTG
>JAEEGI010005492.1_pt1 | contig 29167 bp, 26 predicted proteins | sample 8958751 | NCBI WGS metagenome assembly JAEEGI01 (sample SAMN16246545, study PRJNA631951) | gut metagenome | biome: gut microbiome; feature: rumen; material: KS-attached | host: Bos | place: Iran: Karaj | collected 2018-10 | reverse complement strand
TCATAATTGATTTTTCTCCTTGAACATAAGATTTGATATGTAATCATTCTCGTATAACGTCGATTGCTGAAAATGGGTATAAAAATACCGCAGCGAAGCAGCTCCCGTCGTGGCTGCATCCTGCGGTTCCCACTATCCGAAAGTACCTCAAAAATGGCGCACTAACCCAGAGGGGTATACCCCTCAGTCATGCTCTGCGCCTCTGTTCAGTTTTCAGGCGATCGTAATAATCATTGGTGTACGCACCTTTCATAGATTTATAGAACAATTATACATGATATCTCCTTGAAAATCAATGCTCAAGTACAATCATACCACCTCGTAAGCCGCAACGAAAGAAATGCTGTATCCTATTGTCGCCTCAATTCTAACTCCCGGTTTATTCTTTCTGCCAGTTTTTTCTGCCGGCGATAGGAAAAAACTGAAATGACAAATGCCGTCAAGAGCATGGAAACAACCGCCAGAAGCGCAGGAAGCAGGCCTTTATCTGTCGGGATCCAGCCGACGAGAAAAGCGATTGTCAACATGATCGCGCAGCCGGTCACCATGTGAATCGCAATCTGCACGGAACGGCTTAGCTTTTCGTTGGTGTAAATGATACAAGGAAGGCCGAATCCGAGGCCGATCCCCAAGCTGCCGAGAGCCATTTTGGTGACGGAATAACCGGAAGCGGAATAGACGCCGCCCATGTTCAGATCGGCAATCAAGGAGCCCAGCAAAAACAGAAACGAGGAGATCGCCACCGTTGTTTTGGTACGCTGGACTAAAAATACGATACTATCTTTCTTCTTCATCATGATTCCTCCTATAATCCCAAATAGTTTTTAAGATCAGACAAGTACTTTCGGGAAACGTAATCAGACAGCCCGTTTCTCATTTTCAGGAGCAGACTTCCCCCGAAACCGGCTTCCACGCTTTGTATATAAGAAAAGTTGACGGCGCAGGATTTGGATATCTGCATGAAGCCGCTGCCCAACTGATCCAATACTTCATACAAGCGTTTTCGCGTCCTGAACTCTTCCTTTTTCGTATAGAGCTTTGTTTCCCCGCCCACTACCCGGATCATGTAGACCTCCTGCTCTGCAAGAAGGAACGTACGTCCGTCACGCTCCGCCAGGACAGGGGTGTCCTTTGCCTGCAATATGTCCAAAGCCCGTTGTATCTCCGGGGTTATTCGATCCGTATAAATGACCGCCCGCGGAGGCGTGTGCTCCGGCGAGACTTCAATCTTGACCTGCATAAGAGATCCCCTTTCTTGTTGCGTGCACATCAACTTAGATGAGAACAGTATAATCGGGTAAATATCGTTTGTCATCTGTTTGGCGCTAAGAGGTAAATAATTGCAGGTGAAATGCAAGGAACCCCCGCCAAAGCAAAACATGACGGATGCGTCATATTATGGTATAAAATAGGGCGGTGGAGATTTCTCCCTACCGCCCGGTGCATTATGCATAAATCAGATCGTTGTTCACAACCTCCATAGCTCGATTCCGAATGTTATTCATTCGCTGGTCTCGGCTGCCGCCTCGGTCGGCGCTTCTGCCTTCGGCAGAGGTCTCCACCGGAGACCCGCGCCCCACAGCATTTGATCCTGGACCTTAAGTTGTTCTGTGATGCCTTCACGGGCCGCCATCTGCTTAACCAGCTCAAGAAACACAGATTCAGCCTGTTCGTTCAGATCGGCAAGATAGCCGTTCAGCTTGCCGGAGGTCAGCAGCTCCGTGTACAGCGCCTTGCGGTGCTGCCGGAGATACCGCAGATGCCGTTGGCCCCAAATGCCGATGGGCCTTTGTTCTTCAGCGGGCAGCTTCAAACATGGAACGAAATAATTGCCTTGCAGCTCAAACCAAAGTCCGTTCTTTTCGTCGTAGATATGTTTTTCCATGATGTAATCCTCCAATTTTGATTGATTCCTGCAATTCAATCACTCTGGCTGATTACAAAAGCCCCAAGGGAGGCAACTTCCTTACGAAGTGCCTCCCTTCCGGATGACTGTTTTTCTTTGGTGGAGATAAGCGGGATCGAACCGCTGACCTCTTGAATGCCATTTGTTCTTGAGCCGTAACAGGACGTCCCTTACAGTTGCTTTACAGCCCATAGAATACACGATTTTTCCAGTAAAATCAAGGGATTTCAGCGCTTTTGTCTCAAAAACACTCGTCATGATCAGGAAAACGGTTTTTTGGAAAAAATGGAAAACTGTTAGACAGGTGTTAGAAGCCCTGCTGTTGCAAAGAAAAATGTCTACCAGGAGAACCAGATCCGCATACTCAGCCTGCGCGGTCTGGTTTTCTCCTGTAAGCAAGAATACCTGTACACATGGTTACGCATCGTAAATCCGGATGATCTCCTCGGCGATTGTGCGGCGGGAGACGCAGCGATCCATGGCCTGCTTTTCCAGATAGCGGTGAGCGTCGGCCTCCGTCATCCCCAGTTGGCCGATCAACAGCCACTTGGCGCGGTTGACGATGCGGATCTCCTGCATTTTCTCCTCCAGGCTCTGGGTCTTCTGCTCCAGGCGGCGCAGGCGCTGTCGGGCCGTGAACATCCAGTGAATCGCGGTCTCCAGCGTCCGGGGTGTGGTGGGCTTTTCGAGGGTGAAAACACCCTGCTCCTCTGCCCGGCTCTGCAGCAGCTTGAACTCATGGGCCCGCAGAAGCAGCAGGCAGATGGTCTGCCCTCCGGCGGAAAGCTCCGCTGCCAGGTCCATCCCCTGCCCGTCGGGCAGAGGCGCGTTGAGCAGCACCAGGTCAAAGCTCTGCTCCAAAACCGCGCGCTTTGCCGCGTTCACAGAGGGGACCACGCGGATGGGATCGCAATATGGCTTGCAAAGGCCGAGAACCGTTTCGTTGAACCGCTCCGAGCAGGAGACCAGGAGCAGGCTGTAGCATTGACTTGGAAAGAGCACCGCGTCACCCCCTTTTCTGCGTTCTCCATCTCAAAGACAATAGCTGTCGATCAACGTCCGGGGCAAATGGGCCCTCAAAAAGTCGCTGGAGACAGCCAGCGCTGCGGCGGCCTCCTTGGATTCCGGCAGCCGGGCAAACCGCGCCTGTGTCGCTTCATCTGCGGTAAACAGATTCAGATCCGCAGCAGGAGGCAGGGGCAGCTTCCTTGCAATCCCGTCCATGGCGGCCCAGATCAGCAGGGCGTAGGCCAGATAGGAGTTTGCCGCCGGGTCCGGGGAGCGCAGCTCCGCCCGCCGGAATTCGCCCTCCGCGGCGGGAACCCGGATCAGCTGGGAGCGGTTCTGGTCAGACCAGCTGATAAACCGCGGCGCCTTGTCCCGGCCCAGACGGGTATAGGAGCCCTCCAGCGGGTTGAGAAATACGGTGATCTCCCCGATGTGACGGAGAATGCCTGCGATCATGGCCCCCAGCAGATCCTCACCCGTGGCGGACTGCACCGAAATGTTGATGTGAAAGCCGCTGCCCGGAGCGTTCTCCAAAGGCCTGGGAGAGAAGTCCGCCCACAGGCCGTTTCTGGCTGCCACGGTTTTGACCACTCTGCGGAAGGCCATAGCGTTGTCCGCAGCGGACAGCGCGTCAGAGTAGCGGAAGTCGATCTCATTCTGGCCGGGACCCTCCTCGTGGTGGGCCCCCTCCGGCTGGATGCCCAGCTCCTGCAGCATCATGCAGATCTCCCGCCGGACGCCCTCGCCCCGGTCGTCGGGTGCGCTGTCCATATAGGACGCCTGATCCACGGGGATGCGGGTTTGATTGCCCTGATCGTCCAGACAAAACAGATAGAATTCCAGTTCCGCGCCGAAGGAGAAGCGCAGCCCTTGGGCCGCAGCCTCCTCTACAGCCCGGATCAGAAGACTGCGGGTGTCATTCTCAAAGGGGCTTCCGTCCGGGTAGCTGACGCTGCACTGCATCTGCACCAGCTTCCCCTGCTCCGGCCGCCATGGCAGCAGGGTGAGGGTCTGAGGCAGCGGGTGCAGGAACAGGTCTGAGTGCACCTGGCCGCCAAAGCCGCGAATGGCGGAGGCGTCGATGGCGATCCCATAGGAAAAAGCCCTGGGCAGCTCCGAGGGCAGAATGGCGATGTTCTTCTGCCGCCCGAACACGTCACAAAAGGCCAGGTGGATAAAGCGGACGTCCTCCTCGGCCACAAAGCTCTGAACGTCCTGGCTGGTGTACTGCATAATCATACCCCCAAACAAAATCTTTTCGTATTATACTACATCAAATCAAACTTGAAAAGGGGCTTGACAAAGAAAAATCCATCCCGTATAATACGCGGGTAAAGGCAATGGAGTCTTTCGGACCACGGTCCTAAGTGCCCCCATTGCCCTTTTTTTATTCTTTTTTCGGGAGGATTTCAGTATGGCGCATGACTTTGACAGCTTCGGAAGTCTTGTCTTTGACGACAGAGTGATGAAGGCAACGCTTTCCGCCAAGGTTTATCAGAAGCTCAGAAAAACGATTGACGAGGGCTCCCGTCTGGACCCGGTGGTGGCAGAGGCGGTAGCCGCGGCCATGAAGACCTGGGCCATCGAGCACGGTGCGACGCACTTTACCCACTGGTTCCAGCCCCTCACCGGCATCACCGCAGAGAAGCATGACAGCTTCATCAGCCCTGCCTCTGACGGGCGGATCATTCCGGAGTTCTCCGGCAAGGAGCTGATCCGTGGCGAGCCGGACGCCTCCTCCTTCCCCTCGGGCGGCCTGCGGGCCACCTTTGAGGCCAGAGGCTACACCGCCTGGGACCCCACCTCCTACGCCTTTCTCAAGGGAAAAACCCTCTGTATTCCCACGGCCTTCTGCTCCTATGGCGGGCAGGCACTGGATAAGAAGACGCCGCTGCTGCGGTCCATGGAGGCCTTCAACCGGCAGGCCCTGCGGGTGCTGCGCCTGTTCGGAAACACGGAGGTGCGGCGGGTGCGGACCTGCGTCGGCGCGGAGCAGGAGTATTTCCTCGTGGACAAGGGCCTGTATGACCGGCGCAAGGATCTGATCTTTACCGGCCGGACGCTCTTTGGCGCCATGCCCCCCAAGGGCCAGGAGATGGACGACCACTACTTCGGCTCCATCAAGCCCAGGATCGCCGCCTACATGGAGGATCTGAACCGGGAGCTCTGGAAGCTGGGCATCCTGGCCAAAACCGAGCACAATGAGGTGGCTCCGGCCCAGCATGAGCTTGCCCCGGTCTATACCACCACCAATCTGGCCACGGACCAAAATCAGCTCACCATGGAGATCATGCAGAAGACGGCGCTGCGGCACGGCCTGGTGTGCCTGCTGCACGAAAAGCCCTTTGCCGGGGTCAACGGGTCCGGCAAACACAACAACTGGTCCATCGCCACAGATACCGGTCTCAACCTGCTCTCGCCCGGGGACACCCCCTATGAAAACGCCCAGTTTCTGCTCTTCCTCTGCGCTGTGATACAGGCAGTGGACGACTACCAGGATCTGCTGCGGATCTCTGTGGCCACGGCCGGGAACGACCACCGGCTCGGGGCGAACGAGGCACCGCCCGCGGTGGTCTCCGTCTTTTTGGGCGACGAGCTCACCGCCATTCTGGACGCAATCGTCGAGGATCGGCCCTATGAGGCCGCAAAGAGCACCACCTTGAAGCTGGGCGTGGACGCGCTGCCCCGCTTTGCCCGGGACAATACGGACCGCAACCGCACCTCTCCCTTTGCCTTCACCGGCAACAAGTTCGAGTTCCGTATGGTGGGCTCCTCTGACAGCATCGCCTGCGCCAACCTGATGCTGAACGCTGCCGTGGCGGAGAGCCTGCGGCAGTACGCAGACGCTCTGGAGCAGGCGGAGGACTTTGAGACCGCCCTGCATGCGCTGATCCGGGACAGCTTTCGGGCCCACCGGCGCATCCTCTTCAACGGCAACGGATATGACGAGGCCTGGCTGCGGGAGGCGGAAAAGCGGGGCCTGTGCAATTACCGCACCACGGCGGACGCCCTGCCCCATCTCCTGGATATAAAGAACGTAGCCCTGCTCACAAAACACAGGGTCTATTCCGAAACAGAGCTGCGGGCCCGCTGCGAAACCCTGCTGGATAACTACTGCAAGACGGTGCGCATGGAAGCCAAAACCATGCTCTGGATGACAAGGCGACAGATCCTGCCAGCCGTTTCCGGCTTTGCCGCCGAGCTGTCAGAACGGGCCGTGAAACGAAAGGCCTTGCTCCCGGAGGCGGGCTGCGTCTATGAAAGCAGTCTTGCGGCGGAGCTTTCTTCGCTGATCGACGAGATCCACCGGAAGGCGGCGGAGCTGGAGGACGCTTTGCTGCACAGCAGCACTGCCGGAACCGGGGCGGAGGACGCTGCAGGCATCCGGGATGCGCTGCTGCCCTGCATGCAGAGCCTGCGGATCTCCTGCGACGAGGCCGAGGCCAAAACGGAGGCCCGGGCATGGCCCTTCCCCAGCTACGCGGAGCTGCTGTTCTCCGTCTGATAAAGAGAGGATGCAGATGGAAAAAATACTTGTTTTGGATTTCGGCGGCCAGTATAACCAGCTCATCGCCCGCAGAGTGCGGGAGCTGGGGGTTTATGCCGAGATCGCAGCCTATGATCGCGTTTCTCCCCGCGAGATCCAGAGCGCCGGGTATCGGGGCGTCATCTTTACCGGCGGGCCCAACAGCGTGTACGACCCCGCCGCGCCTCGCTGCGACGCGGAAGTCCTCAAGCTGGGGATTCCGATTCTGGGTATTTGCTACGGGGCACAGCTGCTGGCTTTTCTGGAGGGCGGAGCTGTGTCAAAGGCCGAAGCCGGCAGCGAGTACGGAAAGACAATGCTGCGGTCAAGGCCGCATCTGCTGTTTCAGGACGTCCCGGAATCAAGCACCTGTTGGATGAGCCATACGGACTACATCAGCACCTTGCCTGAGGGCTGGCAGGTCCTTGCAAACACGGAAAAATGCCCCTGCGCTGCCCTGGGCTGCGACGCGAAGAAGCTCTATGGCGTACAGTTTCATCCGGAGGTGACCCACACCGAATATGGCAGACAGATTCTTCGGAATTTCCTCTTTTTCGTCTGCGGCTGCAAGGGGGATTGGAGCGCGCTGGATTACGCGGATCGGATCATTGCAGATTACCGCGAAAGCCTCGCTGGGAAGCGGGTCCTGCTGGCGCTTTCGGGCGGTGTGGACTCCTCGGTGGCGGCCCTGCTGCTGCACAGGGCCATCGGGCAGAACCTGGTCTGCGTCTTTGTGGATCACGGTCTGCTGCGGAAGGGCGAGGCTGATTTCGTGGAACAGACCTTCCAAAACCGCTTCGGCGTCCGGCTGATCCGGGTGAACGCCCGGGAACGTTTTCTGCAAAAGCTGGCCGGCGTCCGGGACCCGGAGCGAAAACGGAAAATCATCGGAGAAGAATTCATCCGGGTGTTTGAGGAGCAGGCAAAGAACCTGGGCCAGATCCATGCCCTGGCCCAGGGGACGATCTACCCCGACGTAATCGAGAGCGGCAAGGGTGACTCCGCTGTGATCAAGAGCCATCACAACGTGGGCGGCCTGCCGGAGGTGATCTCCTTTGAACAGATCGTAGAGCCCCTGCGGGAGCTGTTTAAGGATGAGGTCCGGCAGGTGGGCGCCATGCTGGGGCTGCCAAAGGAGCTGGTATGGCGGCAGCCCTTCCCCGGGCCGGGCCTGGCGGTGCGGATCATCGGGGAGATCACAAAGGAAAGGGTTTATGCCCTGCAGGAGGCGGACGCTATCTTCCGGGAGGAAATCGACGCCGCGAGGCTTCCGGAAGGGCCGAACCAGTATTTTGCCGTGCTGACGGACACCCACACCGTGGGCGTCATGGGAGACGCAAGGACCTACGGCCTTACAGTGGCCCTTCGGGCGGTTTCCACGGACGATTTTATGACGGCAGAGTGGACGCGCCTGCCTTATGACGTTCTGGCCAGGGCCAGCAGCCGCATCACCAATGAGGTGCCCGGCATATCCAGAGTGGTCTATGATATTTCATCCAAGCCGCCGGCAACGGTGGAATGGGAGTAAGGGAGGAGACATCCATGACGAAATATATTTTTGTGACCGGCGGCGTGGTCTCCGGTCTGGGCAAGGGCATCACTGCGGCCTCCCTGGGTCGGCTTCTGAAGGCCCGGGGTCTGAAGGTGGCCGCCCAGAAGCTGGACCCCTACATCAACGTGGACCCCGGCACCATGAGCCCCTACCAGCACGGGGAGGTCTACGTCACCGAGGACGGGGCCGAAACCGACCTGGACCTGGGACACTATGAGCGCTTCATCGACGAGGATCTGAACAAGTGGTCCAACCTGACCTCCGGCAAGGTCTACTGGAACGTGCTGAACAAGGAGCGCCGGGGCGAATACCTGGGTGCCACGGTCCAGGTGATCCCCCATATCACCGACGAGATCAAGGAATTCGTCTACCGCGTGGGCCGTCAGACCGACGCCGACGTGGTCATCACCGAGATCGGCGGCACCATCGGCGACATCGAATCCCAGCCCTTCCTGGAGGCGGTCCGGCAGATCGCCCTGGAAGTCGGGCGGGAGAACAGCCTGTTCATCCACGTGACCCTGGTCCCCTATCTGCACGGCTCCGAGGAGCACAAGTCCAAGCCCACCCAGCACTCGGTCAAGGAGCTGCAGGGCATGGGCATCCGGCCCGACATCATCGTACTCCGCTGCGACGAGCCTCTGGAGGAGAGTATCTTCCGGAAGATCAGCCTCTTCTGCAACGTCAAGCCCGATTGCGTCATCGAAAACCGAACCCTGCCGATGCTCTACGAGGCCCCGCTGATGCTGGAGCGCTCCGGCTTCTCCGCCGTGGTCTGCCGGGAGCTGGGCATCGAGGCCCCCGACCCGGACCTGAGCGAATGGACCGCCCTGGTGGAGCGGATCAAGCGTCTTCAGGGCTCGGTCCGGATCGGCCTGGTGGGCAAGTACGTCCAGCTCCACGACGCCTATCTCTCCGTGGCAGAGGCGCTGCGGCACGCGGGCTACGCCTGCGGGGTGCGGGTGGAGATCGACTGGATCGATTCGGAATCCGTCACAGAGGCGGAGCTGTCACCCCTGGACGGGATTCTGGTGCCCGGCGGCTTCGGCGGCCGGGGCATCGAGGGGATGATCTTCGCTGCCTGTTATGCCAGAACGCAAGGAATCCCTTATCTGGGCCTCTGCCTGGGTATGCAGATCGCTGTCATTGAGTTTGCCAGGAATCAAGCCGGGCTGCCCGGCGCCAACTCCGGCGAATTTGACCCCAACAGCCCCCACAAGGTCATCGACTTTATGCCCGGGCAGAGTGATGACGTGAACAAGGGCGGCACCCTGCGTCTGGGCGCCTGGCCCTGTGAAATCCGGCCCGGGACCCGGCTCATGGAATGCTACGGCGCCGAGCGGATTTCAGAGCGGCACCGGCACCGTTACGAAGTGAACAACGACTACCGGGCCGCCCTGGAGCAGGCCGGTATGGTGCTCTGCGGCCAATCTCCGGACGGACAGCTTGTGGAGGCGGTGGAGCTTCGGGAGCATCCCTTCTATGTGGGCGTCCAGTATCATCCGGAGTTCAAATCCCGGCCCAACCGGCCCCACCCCCTGTTTCTGGGCTTCCTGCGGGCGGCACTGACCCGGCAAAAAGGAGGGCAGAGCTGATGCGCTTTACGAAAATGCAGGGCTTGGGCAACGATTATCTCTACGTCTACGGCCCGGTGCCGGAAGACGCGGCCCAGCTGAGCCGCCGCCTGTCTGACCGGCATTTCGGACCCGGCGCCGACGGACTGATCTTCATGGGCCCGTCTGAGCAGGCGGATTTCTCCATGCGGATCTTCAACGCAGACGGCAGCGAGGCCGAGATGTGCGGCAACGGCATCCGCTGCGTGGGGAAATATCTCTATGACCACGGCTATACCAGAAAGCGTGTGCTTGTCATCGAAACCCGGGCAGGGCTGCGGCAGCTGACCCTGCATAACGATGCGGACAAAATCGCCGGCGTGAGCGTGGAGATGGGAACCGCAAGGATCGTCCCGGGAAGCGCCGGGGACCTGGTGGAGCTGGGCAACCCCCACCTGGTTCGATTTGTGCCGGATGTGGAAATGGTTGACATAACGGCAGAAGGACCAAAGCTGGAGCATTCCGTCCCCGGCGGGGTGAACGTGGAGTTTGTGCAGGTGCTGACACAGAACCGCCTGCGGATGCGGGTCTGGGAGCGGGGCAGCGGCGTGACCCTGGCCTGCGGCACCGGGGCCTGTGCTTCCGCTGCGGCAGCGGTAAACCGCGGCCTTTGCCCCCTGGACAGCCCCATTGAGTTGGTCCTGGACGGCGGCAGTCTGTTCATCACCGTCCGCGCTGACGGATCGATTCAGATGGAGGGCCCTGCGGAAACCGTCTATGAAGGAGAGATCAAGCTATGACCCATATCAATCCCTATTACAGCCGCCTGCAGACCAGCTATCTGTTCTACCGCATCAACCAGACCGTGGACGCCCTGCGCCGGGACCATCCTAAGGAACGGCCGCTGCTTCTGGGCGTCGGGGACGTGACCCTGCCCCTGGCCCCGGCGGTGATTGCCGCCCTGCACCGGGCGGCAGAGGACCAGGCCCGGCAGGAGAGCTTCCAGGGCTATATGCCGGAGCTGGGCAAGGACTTTATGAAGCAGGCTGTGGCGGACTACTATGCCCGCCGGGGCACAAAGCTGGACCCGGCGGAGATCTTCATCTCCTACGGGGCCGGGGACGACCTGGGCGTGATCGGAGGCCTGTTCGCACAAGAAAACCGGGTGGCGGTGATCGAGCCCGCCTACCCGGCCTACGTGGATACCAATCTGATGGCGGGACGGACCATTGTGTCCGTCCCCGGCGGGGAGGACAACGGCTTCCTTCCCCTGCCGTCCGAAAATCTGGAGGCGGAGCTGGTGTACCTCTGCTCTCCCAACAACCCCACCGGGGCGGCCTATACCAGAGCACAGCTTCAACTGTGGGTGGACTGGGCCAACGCCAGAGACGCCGTCATCCTCTTCGACGCCGCCTATGAGGCCTTTATCACGGACCCGGCAGTTCCCCACAGCATCTATGAGCTGCCCGGCGCGGAGCGCTGCGCCATTGAGATCGCCTCCCTGTCCAAAACTGCCGGCTTCACCGGCACCCGACTGGGCTGGACCGTGGTGCCCCGGGCTCTGATCCGGGAGGGCGTCTCCCTGCATGAGATGTGGGTCCGCAACCGGACCACCTGCTCCAACGGCGTGTCCTACCTGCTCCAGCGGGCCGGGGAGGCGGCCCTGACCCCGGAGGGCCTGGCCCAGAGCGGGAAAAACATCCAGGTCTACCGGGACAACGCAAGCATCCTCACCGCCGCTCTGGAGGCGCTGGGCCTGCCCTATACCGGCGGCAAAAACGCCCCCTACGTCTGGTTCCGCTGCCCCGGGGGCATGAAGGGCTGGGACTTCTTCGACTTTCTGATTGACCGGGCCCGCATCGTAGGGACCCCCGGCGTCGGCTTCGGCCCCTGCGGCGAGGGCTGGTTCCGCTTTTCCTGCTTTGGCACACCGGAGGACACCCGCGAAGCTGCCCGCCGCCTGCGGAAGATTCTTTGAATGGATCGTGTGCAGAGAAATAGCGGATTCTTTCAGCATCCAATAGAAAGGAATCAACGAGCATCCTGCATGGCAGAGCGGCCCTGTGGGATGCTCTTTTTCTGTCAAAACACATAGAAAGAAAGCTGTTTCCAGCGTCTGCATCCTGCAGGCGCTATTTTTTTCGCTTTTCTTTTTCTGACAGAATTCCGGATTTTTGTCAAAAAACATCAGAAGAAGGGTTAAATGATTCTTTTATGTGAATTATCCTCATTTCTTGACTCCTATTAGAAATCTAACGCACTGACGTCTGAGATCGTTTCTCTGCGCACAGCGCAATAGCTTCCCTCCGGCGTCAGCATGATCACCGGCGGGCGGCCGAAACGGTTGTAATTGGACGCCATAGCGTAGTTGTAGGCGCCGGTGGTGCACACGGCGACAAGCTCGCCCGGGGCGGTGTCGCCGGGAAGCGGGATACCCGGCTGGAGGATATCCCCGCTTTCACAGCAGCGTCCGACCAGATCAAACATTGTTTCCTCTCCGGTCCGGCCGGCATGCAGGACGGTATATGCCGCATGGTAGAGACAGTATCTGGGGTTGTCTCCCATGCCGCCGTCCACGGTCACGTACTGCTTATAGCCGGGGATCTTTTTCACACTGACGACGGTATAAACCGTCATCCCGGCGTCCGCGACAATGCTTCTCCCCGGCTCCATCAAAAAGAACGGGAGGGGCAGCCCGGCCTCGGCGCAGCGGAGCCTGAGCCGCTCGGCGACGATCCGGATCCGTGCGGGGATATCGATGTCCCTGTCCGATTCCAGATATCGAACGCCGTACCCGCCGCCGACGTTGAGCTCTTTCGTTTCATAGCCCAGATCACGCTTCAGAAGCGCCATGAAGCCGACCATGATATCAATGGTACGCTCAAACACGTCCTCGTCGAACACCTGGGAACCGACGTGGCAGTGCAGGCCCCGCAGTTCCAGGCTGCCGCAGTTCAGCGCGAGACGGCAAAACGCGAGAGCCTGACCGGTTTCGATCGGCCTGCCGAATTTGACGTCGACAGTTCCGGTGTTCACTGCCTCGTAGCTGTGAGGATCGATGCCGGGCGTCACGCGCAGCAGGATCTTTTGTCTGATGCCGCGGCGGGCCGCTTCATGCTCAAGCCGCAGAAGTTCTGTTTCATTATCCACGACGAAGGTCCCGACCCCGCGGTCCAGAGCAAAGCGGATATCCGCTTCCGTCTTCCCGTCGCCGTGGTAAAAAATCCGCTCCGGCGGGAAACCGGCAGCGACCGCGGTATGGATCTCGCCCGGAGAGACGGCGTCTACCCCCATCCCCTCCTGGGCCATGATCCGGTAGATCTGCTTGAAACTCGCGGCTTTGCTGGCATAAAGAGGCAGCGCGTTGTCGCCGAAGTTCTCCGCGAACGAGCGCAGATACATTCTGCAGTTCTCCCGGATCCGGTTTTCATCCATCAGATACAAGGGTGTTCCGTAGCGCTTCGCAAGCGCGGAAATGCTGTGATCTGCAAAATACAGGCTTCCGCCCGGTTCGCGGCGGATGTTGTCAGAAAGCATATCTCATTCCTCCCAAATAAAAAACACCGCTCCTGCGGAGCGGCATAAGACGGCGTACATAGACACCGGTTCCTTATCCATCGACAGCGCTCCACAAATTCATGTGACAGTGCCACGGATATTCTCCGTGACCCCAGCATCGTTTTGCAGGCAACAAAACGGCACTTCGGCAGTATCCCCTTTCCATACCGGCGGCTGCCTGCCTTGCTGATATGTACTCATGAACACTGCGCCTCTGTAGATTTAAAACAATGCTATCACTCTTTTGGCAATTTGTCAATAAGTTTTTGCCTTGAGTTTCCGCAGTTTGGACGAGGATAGCATCAAGAAGTTATCCACAGGTGAAAAAACCGGGAAAAAGGCACAAAAAAGCGCAAAAAAGCGCAAAAAAGCACAAAAAAGCGAAGAATTACCTTCTGAAATGTGGTAGAATTATCGCTCCCCCAATAAATTCTTGAATTTAGGCAGCGTAGCGGGTAAGTGGTGCGCGGAAGAACGCCGCGACATGTGCGGGGGTAGCGGAAAGGTAGTCCAGGCGGTTCTGGACGTTGGCCTCCAACTCTGCCTGACTGCGAGGCGATTGCTTCGCGCCGGCGTTTCTCTTGATATCGCTGTTGAGCAGTTCGTCCGGATTGTACTCCGGCGCATAGGGAGGGAGGAAAAACAGTTCAATCTCTGCTTTGTGCTCATCTAACCACGCCGTGACGACCTTCGAGTGATGCACCCGCAGATTATCCAGTACAAGAAACACCTTTTTCTTTCAAGAGTTAGAAAAGGCGCTGGGAGAGCGCTTGAATGGAAAGAGGACTCCACCTCAAACGTGAGAATAGCAAAGAAAAAGCCCTGAAATCATGCGATTTCAGAACTTTTTCGTGGTGGAGATAAGCGGGATACTCCGGGCTTCGCCCTCCGTGTGGCCTTCGGCCATCGAACCGGACGATTCTCCCCAAACCTACCTTTACCAAAACATAGAGGACATCCTTTCGGATGTCCTCTATGTTTTGGTGGAGATAAGCGGGATCGAACCGCTGACCTCTTGAATGCCATTCAAGCGCTCTCCCAGCTGAGCTATACCCCCAGATTTGCCGTTCGTAGGGGCGCTCCCTGCGAACGTTGGTATTATAGCACGGGTGGTTTGAAAATGCAAGCATTATTTTCGGAAAAACGAAAATATTTTGTAAAGCCTGTTTTCAGGCTTGCGGATCGCGGGATTTTATGCTTGAATGGAGGCGGCGGATCCGGTTCAGAGCTTTGTATCGCCCTTGAGAATGGAGCGGTAGTCGGCCAGGTTTTTCCGCAGAAGGGTCGGGATCTCCAGTCCGTAGGGGCAGCGGGTCATGCAGAGGCCGCAGTCCACGCAATCGTCGATCTTTTCCATCTCGGCCTGCCAGTGCGGAGAAAGCCAGGCAGCGGACGGGGCGCGGCGGACCATCTGCGACATTCTGGCGCATTGGTTGATGACGATGCCGACGGTGCACGGCGCGCAGTAGCCGCAGCCGCGGCAGAAGTTGCCCGCGAGCGCCTTTTGATCGGCTTCGATGACGGCAAGCAGGTCGTCGGTCATTGCAGGCGTTTTTTCGAAGAACGAAAGCCACTGCTCCAGCTCCTCGGTGCGCTGGACGCCCCAGATGGGCAGGGCCTCGAACTGCGAGACGAAGGCCATGCAGGCGTCGGCGTTGGTGAGCAGGCCGCCCGCAAGACCCTTCATGGCGATGAAGCCCATGCCTGCCGCTTCGCAGGCGCGGACCAGAGCAATATCCCGTTCGGAGGAGATATAGGAAAACGGGAATTGCAGGGTCTCGTAGAGCCCGCTGGCAACGATTTCCTCTGCGACGCCGATTAGATGGGCCGTGATGCCGATATGACGGATCAGGCCCTGCGCCTTAGCTTCCAGCATCGCCTCGTAAAGGCCGGAGCCGTCGCCGGGGCGGAAGCACTTCGGGACGCAGTGGAGCTGATAGAGGTCGATATAGTCGGTTTTCAGCATACGCAGGCTGGTGTGGAGGTCCTTCCAGAAATCTTCGGCGTTCCTGGCCTGGGTCTTCGTGGCAATGTATACCTTTTCGCGCATGCCGGCAAAGGCCGCGCCGACCTTCTCCTCGCTGTCTGAGTAGGCGCGGGCGGTATCGAAAAAGCGCATGCCGCCCTCGTAGGCGCGGCGGAGCAGGCCGACCGCCGTCGGAAGATCGATGCGCTGGATCGGAAGCGCGCCGAACGCATTCTGCGGCACGGTGATGCCCGTGCGTCCAAGCGTGATTTGTTTCATTTCGTTCTCTCCCTTCTGTCCGATGATACGAATCCGATTGCATTATACCGCAGGAGCCGCAAAAACACAACAGAAAAAAGCATGGAACCTCTCCCCTGCCCCCTCGTCTAATCCTACAGATCAATTAAATTGTATCAACCTTATCCAAACACGAAAGGATGGTTACGCCATGATGAAAAAATGGATCTGCATCTTTCTCGCCACGGCCCTGCTGACCGCCGCCTTTGCAGGCTGCCGCGCAAGAACGGACAGCCCCGCCGCCCCGAACACCACGCAGGCGAAGCCGGAAGACGCGAGCGAGCCGGAGACCTCCGGCAAGGCCCCGGTCATCGTTCAGCCGGACGCCGCTCCGCTCGGCTTCACCGCCTTTGACAGCAATTTGATCGCCTTCCTGCGCGAAAACGGAAAAGCGGAGGAGAACTTCTCGGTCTCTCCCCTCTCCTTCAAGGCCGCGCTGGCTCTGGCCGCAGAGGGCGCGGAGGGCGAGACGCTGAATCAGCTTCTGGCCGTGCTGGGCTTTTCCAGCGTAGCGGAGCTTGAGGCCTGGTATCAGACCGTGCTGGCAGGCGTGGACGAATTTGAAAGCGCTTTCAATTCCCCCTGGATGGAGAACGACAGTGATTCCGCCTACCGGGTCGTGAACGCCATCTGGAGAAACGAGAGCCTGCCCGGTGCGTTCCTGCCCGATTACGTGAATGCCGTTTCCCAGAGCCTGCGCGCCGAGGCCGATTCCGCGCCGGCTGCAGAGCTGACGCAGGCCGTCAACGACTGGGTCAACGAGCAGACGAACGGCTTGATCCCCAAGCTCCTGAACAACGCCGCCGATTCCAACGCGATCCTCGTCAACGCGCTCTATCTGAAATCCGGGTGGCTGGAGCCCTTCCAAACGAAGGGAGCCGGCGACTTCACCGCGGTGGACGGCACGGTGGTACAAAAGGAATACATGGAGCATACGGATTCCTACCTCTATTATGAAGACGAGAGCTGCCAGCTCGTCTCGATCCCGCTCGTCGGCGGGGTCTCGATGATCTTCGTGCTCGGCGGCGCAGACAACCTCCCCCAGAAGCTCAGCCAGGCGTACTACACGAAGGTCCACGTTACGGTACCGACCTTTGACCTGGAGACCAGCTTCGAAAACGGCGAGCTTGTCAGCTTCCTGCGCGCCCTGGGCTGCGACAGGATGTTCGGCAGCAAGGCGGAATTCGGCAAAATGTTCACCGACGCTCTCTGTGTGGACGACATCATCCAGAAGACCAAGGTCCATATCTATGAGGAGGGTCTGGAGGCCGCTGCGGCCACTGGCATGGTGATGAAAAACACCAGCATACCCAATCCGGAGGAGCCGAAGGAGTTCTGCGCGGATCACGGCTTCAGCTTCTGCATCGTGCAGGGCAGCGAAAACCCGGAGCTGCTGTTCTGGGGACAAATCGTGAAGTAAACGGAAACCCCACGTGAAATCGGGGCCGGCTCCATGCGAGCCGGCCCCGATTTGATTCGGTCGTTATTTCTTGGACAGGTATTCGTCAATGCCCTTGGCGGCGAGCTTGCCCGCGCCCATGGCGGAGATGACGGTAGCAGCGCCGGTGACGGCGTCGCCGCCGGCGTAAATGCCCTCGCGGGAGGTCAGGCCGTCTTCGTTGACGATGATGCCGCCGTGGTTGTTGACCTCAAGGCCCTTGGTGGTGGACTTGATCAGCGGGTTGGGGCTGGTGCCGATGGCGATGACCACGGTATCCACGTCCAGGACGAACTCGGAACCGGGGATCGGAACGGGACGGCGGCGACCCTTGGCGTCGGGCTCGCCCAGCTCCATCTTGATGCAGCGCAGGCCGGTGACAAAGCCGTTCCTGGGGTCACGGCGGTCGTCGGGATTCTCATAGCCCAGGACCTCGACCGGGTTCTGGAGCAGGCGGAAGTCGATGCCCTCCTCAATGGCGTGCTCGACCTCTTCCTTACGGGCGGGCAGCTCCTCCATGGAGCGGCGGTAGACGATGTAGACGTGCTCGGCGCCCAGACGCAGGGCGGTTCTCGCGGCGTCCATCGCCACGTTGCCGCCGCCGACGACGGCGACCTTGCCGCCCTTCATGATCGGGGTGACGGGATCGTTGTTGTAGGCCTTCATCAGGTTGGAGCGGGTCAGGAACTCATTGGCGGAGTAGACGCCCTTGTAGCCCTCGCCGGGGATGTTCATGAAGTTGGGCAGACCGGCGCCGGAGCCGACGAACACGGCCTCATAGCCGTCCTCAAAGAGCTCGTCGATGGTCAGGGTCTTGCCGATGACCACGTTGGTCTCGACGTCCACGCCGAGCTGCTTGAGGCCCTCGACCTCCTTGGCAACGATGTCCTTGGGCAGACGGAACTCGGGAATGCCGTAGACCAGAACGCCGCCGGAGGTGTGCAGGGCTTCAAAGATGGAGACCTGATAGCCCTTCTTGGCCAGATCGCCCGCGCAGGTCAGGCCGGAGGGACCGGCGCCGACGACGGCGACCTTGTGACCGTTGGAAGCGGGCTTGACGGCGGGATGGTGGACGTTGGCGTTGTGCCAGTCGGCCACGAAGCGCTCCAGGCGGCCGATGGCAACGGGCTCAAACTTCAGGCCGAGGTTGCACTTGCTCTCGCACTGGGTCTCCTGCGGGCAGACGCGGCCGCAGACGGCGGGCAGAGAGGAGGACTTGGTGATAATCTGATAAGCGCCCTCGAAGTCGCCTTCGCGCATCTTGGCGATGAAATCGGGAATGGCGATGTTGACGGGGCAGCCGCTCACGCAGGGACGGTCCTTGCAGTTGAGGCAGCGGTGGGCTTCCTCCAGAGCGATTTCAGGCGTGTAGCCCAGCGCGACTTCCTGGAAATTGTGGGCGCGGACCTGGGCCTCCTGGGAGGGCATCTCGTGCTTCTTATGATGGATGGACATTATTCTTTCGCTCCTTTCAGAAGGTTGCAGGTTTCCTCGTAGGCATGGCGTTCGAAGTCAAAGTACATCCGTCCTCTGGACATCGCCTCGTCGAAGTCGATCTCGTAGCCGTTGAAGTCGGGACCGTCCACGCAGGCGAACTTGGTGACGCGCTTGCCGTCCTGGATCAGGGTCAGGCGGCAGCCGCCGCACATACCGGTGCCGTCGATCATGATGGGGTTCATGGAGACGGTGACGGGGACGTTGAAGGGCTTGGCCGTGAGAACGACGAATTTCATCATGATCAGCGGGCCGATGGTGATGATCATATCAAAGGTCTCGCCGGCGTCCAGCATTTCCTTCAGCGGAACGGTGACGTTGCCGTGGCGGCCGTAGGAGCCGTCGTCGGTCATGACCGCAAGACGGTCGGAACAGGCCCGGAACTCGTCCTCCAGGATCAGCAGATCCTTGCTGCGGAAGCCGATGATGGAGGTAACGTCTGCGCCGAGGCGGTGGAACTCCTGGGCCACGGGCATGGCGATGGCGCAGCCGACGCCGCCGCCCACGATGCAGACCTTCTTGATGCCCTCGGTGTGGGTGGGAACGCCGAGCGGGCCGACAAAGTCCTGAATGTATTCGCCCTCGTTCTTGGAATTCAGCAGGGCGGTCGTCGCGCCGACAATCTGGAAAATGATCTTCACGCTGCCCTCTTCCGGGTTGGTTCCGGCAACCGTCAGCGGAATGCGTTCACCTTCTTCGTTGACGCGGAGAATGATGAATTGGCCGGGTTTCGCTTTTTTTGCGACCAGCGGCGCAAGGATCTCCATCTGCGTCACGGTCGGATTCAACTCTCTTTTGTGCAGTATTTGATACATAGTATTCGACCTCTCCATAATCGTTTCTGTGCCGTTGGCACAATACTCTGCAGCTCAACGCGCCGCAAGGGTTTCCTTACACACATTATCCCAAAACACTCGAAAAGTCAACCTTGATTTTTGGAAATGCCGTTGTTTTTTCACAAAATGGCCGTAAAATGCGGATAAAAGTTTTATCTTGACAAAACTGTACTTAATGTGTATATTGTTCCTGATAAATTTGATGCCCGAAGGGCATCATTAAAGGGGTGAAGCTCGTGTACACTGAGAAGACAGTTGTCAGGTGCGCTTCCGGTCTGCACAACAAGCAGGCCACATATTTCATTCAGAAGGCCAACGATTTCAAGTCCAATATCTGGATCGAAGCAGACGAGCGCAGGATCAACGCAAAGAGCCTGCTGGGCGTGCTCTCCATGGCGGTTGTGACCGGAACCGAGGTCACGATTTCCGCCGATGGCAGCGACGAGGCGGAAGCGGTCAAAACGCTGAGCAGCGTGCTGGAGAAGGATCTGTTCTAAGCTATATGCCCCAAAGGTTTTCTGAACCTTTGGGGCAAGTTCTATCTGTCGGAAGGGATGGCGAGCGTATGAATAAAACGGAATTGAAGGAGAAGGCTCAGTCCCTCCCCCTCTGTCCCGGCGTGTATCTGATGCAGGACAAGTCCAATGAGGTCATCTACGTCGGCAAGGCCAAGAAGCTCCGCAACCGGGTCAGCCAGTATTTTCTGGAATCCTCCACGCACACGCCGAAGACGAAGCTCATGGTCTCGAAGGTGGATCACTTCGACGTCATCATCGCGGCCTCGGAGTTTGAGGCCCTCGTGCTGGAATGCAGCCTGATCAAGCGGTATATGCCGAAGTACAACATCCTGCTGAAGGACGACAAGGGCTACCCCTATCTGCGTCTGGATCCGGAAAAGCCCTACCCCGAGATCACGATGGTCAAAGGGGTCCGGGAGGACGGCGCAAAGTATTTCGGCCCCTACGGCGGGCGGTATCTGACCCAGAAGGTGATCGACACCCTGCGCCTGACCTTCAAGCTCCCCGACTGCCCGCGGCAGTTCCCGCGGGACGTCGGCAAGGACAGGCCCTGCCTCAATTTTCAGATGGGCAACTGCGACGGCTGGTGCCGCGGCACGCCGGGACAGGCCGAATTCCGGGCGCGGATGCGGCAGGTCGAGCGCCTGTTGGGCGGCAATTACAAGGGCGTGGCGGACGAGCTGCGCCAGCAGATGCTCCAGGCCTCCGACGCCCTGGAATTTGAGCGCGCCGCCCAGCTCCGCGACCGGATGAACGCCATCGAGGCCCTGGGCCAGAAGCAGCTCGTCACGGCCGGGCGAATGGCGGACACCGACGCCGTCGGCTACTACGAGACCGAGGCAAAGGGCTGCTTCGCCGTTTTGCACTATATCGACGGCAATCTGATGGAAAAGGACTATGAGATCGTTCCGATCACGGGCAACCCCGCGGAGGCCGTCTCCAGTCTGGTCAAGCAGTACTATCTGGCGCGGAACGCCGCGCCGAAGCGGATCCTCCTGCCGATGGAGATTGAGGACGCGGAGCTGTTTTCCCAGCTCCTGCTCCGGGATTTGGGCAAGCACGTCAGCATTCGCGTGCCCCAGCGCGGAGACGGTCTGCGTATGTCGAGTCTGGCGATGCAGAACGCCCGCCAGGAGGCCGAGCGCGTGACCAGCCGGGAGGAAAAGCTGCGCGGAACCGTGGAGCTGCTGCGCCAGATGCTCGGCATGGAGCGCCAGCCCCGGCGTATGGAGTCCTACGACATCTCGAACATTGCCGGGACAGACATCGTCGCCTCCATGGTCACCTTCGTGGACGGCAAGCCGCTCAAATCCGCCTACAAGCATTTCAAGCTGGAGGGGCTGGACGACCAGGACGACTACGCCTCCATGCGTCAGGTGCTGCGGCGGCGCTTTACCCACTATCTGGCCGACGACAAGGGCTTTGAGACCGCCCCGGATCTGCTGCTGATCGACGGCGGCGTGACCCACGCCGAGGCCGTGCGGGAGGAGCTGGAGCCGATGGGCATTCACATCCCGATCTACGGCATGGTCAAGGACGACCGGCACCGGACCCGCGCCATGGTGACGCCGGACGGGCGCGAGATCGGCATCTCCGGCCAGCAGAGCGTCTTCGCCCTGATCGGCAACATTCAGGAGGAGACCCACCGGTTTGCGATCACCTACCACCGCAAGCTGCGCAGCCGGCGCGTCCAGGGCAGCAGTCTGGACAAGATCCCCGGCATCGGGGACAAGCGCCGCGCAGACCTGCTCAAGCGCTTCAAGACCGTCTCCGCCGTGGGGCAGGCGACGCTTCCGGAGCTGCAGCAGGTCCTGCCGCGGGACGCAGCAATGGCCGTCTATCAGCATTTTCATTCCAAGGAGGAGGAAACACCGTGAGAGTCGTTGCAGGCACCGCCCGCTCCATCCCGCTCAAGAGCCGGGACGGACTGGACACCCGGCCCACCGCAGACCGGGTCAAGGAAGCGATCTTCAATATCTTGCAGTTTGACGTCCCCGGCGCGGAGGTCCTGGACCTGTTCGGCGGCAGCGGTCAGCTCGCCATCGAGGCGCTCAGCCGCGGCGCAAGTCACGCCGTGATCGTGGACCGGAGCCCGGAGGCCCTGGCAGTCATCCGGGAGAATCTGGAGCGCACGAAGCTCGCCGACCGGGCCGAGGTGATCCGGGCGGACTATCAGGAATATCTGCGCCGCTGCGGAAGGCGGTTCAGCATCATCCTTCTGGACCCGCCCTACCGGGAAAATTTCCTGGAAAACGCTCTGAAACAGATTTCTGAAATTGACATCTTGAAAACTGGTGGTATAATAGTATGCGAAAAACCAGTTGAGAAAGGTTTGGACCCCGCTTACGGCGGGATTCGTCACGCAAAGGACTACCGCTACGGCAAGACGATGATCTCGGTCTACCGGGCGGCTGCTTCCTTCGACGGACAATAACAGGAGGAAACATTCATGAACGAACGCGGAATCGAAGAAGTCATCAGCACCCTGTACGAGATGATTCAGGATGCCAGAAGCGTCCCCCTGAGCGGCGACAAGTGCATGGTCGAGCGCGACAAGGTGCTGGATCTGCTGGATGAGATCAGCAATCAGCTTCCCGGCGAGCTCAAGCAGGCCCGCACCATCGTGGAATCCCGGGGCGAGGTCATCAACAACGCCAAGCGCGAGGCGGAAAACATCCTCAAGCAGGCGCAGGCCCAGGCCCGCCAGATGGTCTCCGACAACGAAATCTACCGTCAGGCCCAGATCGAGGCCAACGGCATGATCGAGAAGGCGCAGGCCAAGATCAAGGATCTCAAGGGCGTCACCTTTGAATACGTGGACGACGCGCTGGGCCGCACCGAGGCCTCCATCAGCGAGGCCCTGTCCCAGAACGATGCCTCGATCCGCGAGACGCTGGATCGGGTCCGCACTGCCCGCGCACAGTTCAACAATCTGGTCGCCGCTCAAAGCAAGGCTGCCCCCGCCGTCATCGAAGAAGAGGACTGATTCCCCGCCGAATTCACACATCAGAAAATAGGAGGAGCTATGGATTATCAGGAGCAATACCGTCTGTGGCTTGCACACGCCCCCGTATCCTATCGGGACGAGCTCTCCGCCATGGAAGGCAACGAAACCGCGCTCAAGGGCTGCTTCGGTGCGGAGCTGGCCTTTGGAACCGCCGGCATCCGGGGCATTATGGGCCTCGGCTGCAACCGTCTCAATGAGTTCACGGTGCGCCGCACCGCACAGGGCATCGCCAAGTGGCTCAACGGGACCGACCTGCCCAAATCCTGCGCCATCGGCTATGACAGCCGCCACAACTCCCGCAGCTACGCCGAGATCTGCGCCGTCGCCCTGGCGGAGACCGGCATCCGCGTCCACATCTATCACGAGCTGGCTCCCACGCCGATGCTCTCTTACGCCGTCCGCGAGCTCGGCTGCGGCTGCGGCATCATGGTCACGGCCTCCCACAATGCCGGACAGTACAACGGCATCAAATGCTACGGCGAGGACGGCTGCCAGATGACCGACGAGCCTGCCGCTATCGTCTACCGTGAAATTCAGGCCACTCCTTACTTCGTGCTTCCGAAGAAGACCTTCGACGGGCTGAAAACCGAGGGCCTGATCGAGAACATCCCGGAATCGCTCTGGAACGCCTACATTGACCGCGTGATGCAGGAGGGGCTGAACCTCGAACGCGTCCGCACCTCCGGCTTAAACGTCGTCTACACTCCCCTGTGCGGCACGGGCCGCCGCCCGGTGCAGGAGCTTTTCCGCCGCATCGGCGTGAAGTATACGATGGTTGCGGCGCAGGCCGAGCCCGACGGCGATTTCACCACCTGCCCCTACCCCAATCCGGAGACTGACGCTGCGCTGAACGAGAGCTACAAGGCCGCAAACGAGGTCCATCCCGATCTGATCGTGGGCACCGACCCCGACGCCGACCGCACCGCAATCGCCGTTCCCGTCGAGGGCGGCTTCCGCAAGCTCAGCGGCAACGAGCTCGGCTGCGTCCTGCTGGATTACATCCTGCGCACCCGTTCCGAGCGCGGCGATCTGCCGAAGGACGCCGAGATCGTCAAGTCCATCGTCTCCACGCCCCTGGCCGATACGATTGCCGCCGCCTACGACGTCACGACGAAGAACGTGCTGACCGGCTTCAAGTATATCGGCGGCGAGATCCTCCGCCTGGAGGCCACGCACGACGAGGACAAGTTCATCTTCGGCTTTGAGGAGAGCTGCGGCTATCTCAAGGGCATCTATGCCCGCGACAAGGACGCCGTGGTCGCCACGATGCTGGTCTGCGAGGCCGCCGCCTATGCCAAGGAGAACGGCATGAACCTGGCCGACTATGCGGACGCCCTCTATCGCACCTTCGGCTGCTACGCCGCCTACGTGCAGAGCATTGAGCTGCAGGGCATCACCGCCCCCGAGATCTCCCGCGCCTTCATGGCGAATATCCGCGAGCATACGCCCGACGAGGTCGGCGGCTGCAAGGTCACGGCAACCGTGGATTACCTCACCGGGATCCGCACCTGTCTGAAATGCGGCAAGCAGAGCGAGACCGGACTTCCGGCCTCCAACGTCTTCACGCTGGAGCTGGGGGACCAGGGCAAGGTCATTCTCCGTCCCTCCGGCACGGAGCCGAAGATCAAGCTCTACTATACCGCCATCGGCAAGACCTGGGACGAGGCCAACGCGCTGATGGACCGCCTCAAGGCGGCTATGTCTGCCTTCATCCCCAAGTAAACGATGAAGAACCGCGGCTTTCAGTGGTTCGTTGTGATCGCGGGCGGCATCCTGCTGATCCTGAACGTTTATCTGGTCATCAAGCAAAGGGACGACGGCTCGGCGCGCATTCTGCCGATCTACGCGGCGCTCTACGTCATTTACCTGATCATGTTCATTCGCATGGAGCACAAGCGCAGAAAAGAAGGCGGAGCGGACAAGCAGGTCAAATCACCGCTGATGAAATAAAATAGAAATCTCCCACGCGGGTCATTGCCTGCGTGGGAGTATTTTTCGCCCGGATCAGATGGCGAAGCGCGCCTGGTAATCGTTGACGGCGTTGATGAAGTCCTGCGACTGCGCCTTTTTGAGCGTATCCAGATACTCGTGCGTGCCGAAGGCGTCGTCCTCCAGCTCCAGCATCGCCAGGGCCACGTTGGAGCAGTGGTCGCCCACGCGCTCGAGCCAGGTGAGAAGATCGTTCAGAATGAAGCCCTGCTGGATCGTGCAGCGGCCGGTCTGGAGCCGTTCGACGTGGCGGGTCTTGATCTTGTCGCAGAGCTGGTCGATGACCTCCTCCAGCGGCTCCACCTGCTTGGCCAGGGAGACGTCGTTGTCAATGAAGGCTTGGGTCGCAAGGCGGACGATCTCAGTCGTGGCGGCGGTGATGACGCCAAGCTCGTGCTTTGCGTCGTCGGAGAAGGAGATCTTCTTATCGTGCATCTCGGCGGCGTTCTGGGCAACGTTGAGCGCGTGATCGGAAATGCGCTCAAAGTCGGTCAGCGTATGCAGATACTTGGTCAGATCGTCGTTCTGGCGGGTATCCAGCTCCTGCCCGGTGATCTTGATCAGATAGGTGCCCAGGCTGTCCTCGTAGCGGTCGGCGTCGTTTTCCTTGCGCTGGACGTCCTCGAAGCCGGCGGCGGTGTAGTCATGGAGCAGGCCGCAGGCTTCCTCCAGAGCGTCGCGCACACAGACGGCCATGTCGTTGATCGTCAGGCGGCTCTGCTCCAGAGCCAGCGCCGGGTGCGGGATGAAGCGCTCCTCCAAACGGACCAGAAGCTTCTGGGCGGGATCGGGCTTGTCCTTGACCAGGGTGGTCACGATGGCCTTCAGCACGTCGATGAAGGGCATGAGCAGAAGAACCATGAACAGACGGAGAATCGTATTGACCAGGGCGATCGAGAACGGGTCCATCGCCTTTGTCATGAACGGGAAATCAAAGATGATGTTCGCCAGATAAAAGATTGCCGCGCCGACCAGGGTACTTGCCAGACCGGCGACCAGATAGACCAGGGCGGTTCGCTTGCCGTCGGTGTTTGCGCCGAGCGCGGAGAGCAGAACCGGGAAGGACGCACCGATGGCGATGCCCATGAGCAGGGGCAGGGCCGTTTCAAAGGGCATTGCGCCGGTCACGGAGAGGGCCTGGACGATACCGACGGCCGCAGAGGCCGATTGCAGAATCGCCGTGAAGACCGTGCCGACCAGAATACCGAGCAGCGGGTTGGACATCGTGGTGAGCATGTTCCGGAACCAGGCCTGCTCGCCCAGCTCGGAAACCGAGCCGCTCATATACTTCATGCCGATCATCAGAACGGAGAAGCCCATCATGATATCGCCGATGTGGTGGTGCAGCGGCTTCTTGGAGAACATGCGCAGAAAGATACCGACGACGGCGACGATGCCCGTCAGCGTCGTCGTAGAGAGGATGTCTCCGATGCCGGAGCCCGTTTCCAGATAACTCAGGCTGATGATCCAGCCCGTGATGGAGGTGCCGAGGATCGCGCCGATCGTAACGCTGATCGCCTGGCGGAGCTTCATCATGCCGGAGTTCACGAAGCCGACCACCATGACCGAGGTCGCGCAGGAGGACTGGATCACAGCGGTCACGCCCGTGCCGAGCAGGACGCCCTTGATCGGGGTATTGGACAGACGGTAAAGGATCAGCTCGAGCTTGTTTCCGGCGACCTTTTTGAGCCCGTCGCCCATCAGCGTCATGCCGAACAGAAAGAGCGCAACGCCGATCAGAAGCTCAATGATTTCAGGAATTCCCATAATATCACCTCTTTCGACCATATCCTATCACCGGAACCTTAAATCTGCCAGTCGGGTCAGATTAAATCTATGTTAAATTGCAAAACAAATGTAGTCATTTCAAGGATTCTGTGCTATACTGGATCGGACAGGAGGCGAGAACGATGATCTATCTGCTGGAGGATGACGACAGCATCCGAAAGCTCGTTGTATACGCGCTGGAAAGCCAGGGCTACGAGGCCGCCGGCTTTTCCAGACCCTCCGAGTTTCGCGCCGCGATGCGGCAGAGGCTCCCGGAGTTGGTTTTGATGGATATTATGCTGCCCGAGGAGGACGGGATCTCCGTCCTGACCCGGCTGCGGGCCGAGCCCGAGACCCGGGGCTTGCCCGTTATCATGCTCACGGCAAAAAACAGCGAATATGACCGCGCCTTCGGCCTGGATGCCGGCGCGGACGACTATATTTCCAAGCCGTTTGGGATGATGGAGCTGCTGGCCCGCGTGCGGGCCGTGCTCCGGCGAACCGCTCCGCAATCGGCGGAGACGGAGTTCCGGGTCGGAACGCTCTGCGTCAGCCCCGGCAAGCATCTCGTCACCGTGGACGGTGCGCCGGTCCAGCTCACCTACAAGGAGTTTCTGCTGCTCCGGCTCCTGTTGGAGGCCAAGGGGACGGTCCTGACCCGCTCGGTCCTGATGGACCGCGTCTGGGGCATGAGCGCCGGGCTGGAAAACCGGACGCTGGACGTCCACATCCGGACCCTGCGGGCCAAGCTCGGTCCGGCGGGAAAATACGTTGAGACGGTGCGCGGCGTCGGCTACCGCATTGCAGATGGAGCGCGGCTATGACAGGGAAAATCTTTCGGTATTCGTTTCTTCTGGGCGTTCTGGTCCTTCTGATCTGCGGCGGTCTGTTCTTCGCCCTGCAGTACCGGCAGAATTTAGACGAGACCGCGCAGCTCGTGCAGGACGAGATGGTATTCCTCGCCGAGGGCGTTGAGAACGGCGGCGTGGACTATCTGAAAAACCTTTCCACCGAGCGGGAGCTGACCTGGATCAACGCGGAAGGAACCGTCCGCTATGACAACCACTACGCGAATCTGCCCGACCAGTCCGACCTGCCCGAGGTTCGGGACGCTCTTGCCTCCGGCAGCGGCAGCGCCTCCCGCAAGGCGGCAAACGGCGAACGGACCTATTATTACGCCGTTGCCCTCTCCGACGGCTCCGTCCTGCGGCTTTCCTGCCCGGTCAACGCGGCGCAGAGCGCCCTTGCGACGGTCAGCCCGGTGCTCTGGGTCTTGATCCTGGTCGTCGCCTTCTCCGGCGTGGTGGCCTTCCGGGCCGCCAAACAGATCATCCAGCCGATCAACGAGATGGATCTGGACCACCCGGATCAGATCCGAACCTACCCGGAGCTCTCCCCCCTGGTGGACCGGCTCCAGGAACAGCGTCTGACCATCGACGATCAGATCGAGGAGCTGCACCGGAAGCAGAAGGAGTTCTCTGCCTTGACAGACAACATGGCCGAGGGCTTCCTGCTGCTGGATAAGGAGGGCAAGGTCCTGAGCCTGAACGCCAGCACAAGGCAGCGTCTGGGCGAGAACCTCGTCGGGGAAAACGTATTGAACAGCGGGGACCCCATCGTGGCCGATGCGGCCTATCAGGCTCTGAACGGCCAGCGGAGCGACCTCGTCTTTTCCGAAAACGAGCATAGCTGGCAGCTGATTGCAAGCCCGGTCTACTCCCACCGGAAGATCGTCGGCGCGGTCCTGCTGCGTATGGACGTGACCGAGCGCGAGCAGCGCGAACGCCTGCGCCAGGAGTTCTCCGCCAACATCTCCCACGAGCTCAAGACGCCGCTGACCTCCATCTCCGGCTTTGCCGAGCTGATGGCCCAGGGAACCGTGCCGCCGGATAAGGTGGCGGAATTCTCCGCTGACATCCACCGCGAGGCCCAGCGCCTGATCGATCTGGTGAACGACATCATCAAGCTGTCCAAGCTCGACGAGAATGCGATCGAGCCGGAGCGCGAGGACGTCGATCTGCTGGAGCTGGCCGAAGACGTTTCGGACAGCCTGCGCACGATGGCGGAGCGCCTCGGCGTAACCATCCGCATCAGCGGCGCGCACGAGACCGTCCGCGGCGTCTGGCAGCTTCTGAACGAGATGGTCTTCAACCTCTGCGACAATGCGATCAAATACAATCGGCGCGGCGGCGAGGTTGTGATCTGGGTGGACGAGACCGAGGGCCGGCCGCGGCTTGGCGTTTCGGATACCGGCATCGGCATCCCGCAGGACGAACAGAGCCGGGTTTTCGAGCGTTTCTACCGTGTGGATAAGAGCCACTCCAAGCGCATCGGCGGCACGGGTCTGGGGCTTTCCATCGTCAAGCATGGGGCGCAGTTCCACAACGCCCAGATCAGCCTGGAGAGCGAGCCCGGCAAGGGCACCACGGTAACGCTGACCTTCCCGGCTTCGGGAAAGCAGAGCTGACTGGGACTGCGCCGCCTCACCAAAGGCTTGCTTCCGCGCCGGACCGCCCGGCGCGGAAGCCGCCCCTCCCCGCTTCAAAAAGACTTTCAAAAAATTTTGAAGTTTTCAAAAATACTGCTTGACAAATGCGGAAAGCGTGCTATAATAAGTACGCTGCTTGCGAGAGCGGCATATGAAAAGTTGGTGTTGATTGTCCTGAGGGTCCACCTGTTCCCATCCCGAACACAGAAGTTAAGCTCAGGTTCGTCGACGATAGTATGCGGGTGACTGCATGTGAAAATAGATAAC
>JAEEGI010005490.1_pt1 | contig 29177 bp, 36 predicted proteins | sample 8958751 | NCBI WGS metagenome assembly JAEEGI01 (sample SAMN16246545, study PRJNA631951) | gut metagenome | biome: gut microbiome; feature: rumen; material: KS-attached | host: Bos | place: Iran: Karaj | collected 2018-10 | reverse complement strand
GAGGACTATTCCTCCCTTGATGGGCACTGCAGCACCGCACAGACCGGTTCCTGCTCCTCTCGGGGTCACCGGGATCTTGTACTTGCTGGCGATCTTCATTATCTCCGAGACCTGCTCGGTAGAAGTGGGCTGGACGACCATGTCCGGATTATTATGGAATATCGATGCATCGAAACCGTATGTGTACAGGACAGCGGGCTCCACTGAGTATCCGTCCTTTCCGACCACTTTCTCTATCTCATCGATTATCTTCTGTTCCATGCGTTCACCTGCCATCTCCCATTATTTTATTAGGGATTTAAAGATGCGTACTGATCCAACATCATTTCAGGGGACTCAAGGGTCGACGAAATACATGGCCACATTCTTTGCGATCGTCTCGAGGATGCCCTCGCATCTGACAGGTTCTCTTAGCCCTATCCTCAGCAGACCAATCACCGCTTCGGTGGCGGTGCCGTTATCGACCAGTCCCCACCTCGACTCGTTGTAGATGTGGAGTGCGGCGGACACTGTGGTGACAGCTCTGGGATCGGAATCCTTATCGAGCACCTTGACCAGGAATAGCGAGTAATCCTCGGAGCCGGACAGGGTGTGCAACCTGTCCTGATCGTATCCGTAGCCGTTCATCATCTCCATCAGGCTCGCCCTGTTGGCGATGGTCAATCCGTTCTCCGAAGAGGATGCCTTCACAGCCTCGATTGTGGACCTTCCGATCAGCTCTCCCAGCTTGGTATGCTTCCCTGCACCCCGGAGGAACATGCCTGATTCCTTGGAACAGACCGTGACGATGGTCTGTCTGACCGATCCTGATGCAGGGTTACCATCGTACGCCAGACCGAGATCCTGTATGGCAGCTGTTATGGCCTCCGTGGCGGTGATCCCTGCCCTGGCAAGCGTCGAATCGGGCATATCCGAGTCCATCAGGACTATCAGGACTATCTCTCCCTTACCGGTCTGCGCGTCGCATCCGGAACGGATGAGTCCGGCAGACAGGTCCGCGAATGCGTATGCCGTGACGAACGTTGAATTGAAGGACAGTTCGGACACGCCGACCTTAGTCGCATCGCCGTCGATATGGATGTAAAGCGTTCCGTCTGAGAAGGATGTCTCCCCGTGCCCCAGAGTTATCTTGCTGATGCCGCGGACCATTCCGAAATCCGTCGAGATACCGTCGCGTACGGAATCCATGAACAGGACGGAGAATTCGTCCGCATCCCTGTTGACTACCTCAGTTCCCATTCGGACCCCTCCTTTCGCGGACGACATCCATGAGTTTCAGTGCCGAGACATAGGATAAAAGTTCGTTCATATTGCCGCAGTCGTCCAGCCTCAGCCGGACCACAGGATCGTCGAAGTCATCCAAGATGAGCTTCTCGCAGAACTCCCTGGCCAGGTCCACGCCGTCCTTCTCCTCTATCAGACCTGCATCTATGTCGTCCGCGATGTTCAAAAGCGCCGTCAGCAGCGCAGTGTTGAAGTTGTCTGCCACTAAGTGGTTCAACGCACCCATCAGTTCACTGTAGGATGCTGGGAAACGGATCTCCTCCCTGATCATCATGGGATCGACCTTCCGTCTGCTCATGAGAAGCATGGGGTCCCACTGGGATTCCGGATTCATTCCCGTCTGTTTATCGAATGCCTTCCGCAGAGTGTCGGCCATGCATTGTGAGATGGTCTTGGCTAGTTCCGAATCCCTCGTCATACCTGATATCTTGTTCGGGGAATCCTTATTGGATATCACGGCGACCTGGTCAGTACCCGATCCTGTCGCTATCTTGGTGCTGTACAGACTCTTCGCCTGAAGCTCCTGGATCACGCAACTCTTGGCCTCCGTCGCGATCAACATCGCTTTGAACATGTCTCCGTCGGAGAGATCGGCATCTATCGCCATGAATGTGATTATCGTCCCAGGCTTCTCCTCATAACTGGAAGCGGATTCGTCATAGGCTGCGGGATCCCCAGCACGCCCCCCGTTGTGCCTTATCCCCGCCGTGACCATGAAAGAGACCTTGATCCCGTCTGCAGAAACTGCTTCGGATACCACAGCGTTGTCCATATGTGCCGCGGTCCCGTGGAAGACGGTCCTCTTCGGATCGAGACCTAGCTTCTCTGCGTATCTGTAGTTGACCCTGTCATAGGTGTCCAGGCCCCCTTCCATGCATGACCATTCGACCTTTCCGCCCATGCTCGTGACGTTCACCACGGCCAAGGGGGAATCCACATATCCTCCGTTGGTGAAACCTGACGATAGCACCCTGAAACCATCGTGCGGCAGCAAGGCTATCATCGCCCTGCCCTGCCTCAGCAGGGTTATCCCTGAACAGAGTCTGCCGTACTCGTGGCGCCCGGTCAGCACTTCGGATTCTATGATGTCTTCCCAAGTCAACATATTGAACGAGTGAGAATCCGCGGGTATGTATTTAGATAAATGGCCTGGCAGTTCACCTTTTGTGTGCCTCTTGATACGCTCAGGCGTCGCACGTCCACCTCATTTACTTATAGGGTGACGTACTCTCAAATCCCATGAAGAAGACAATCGTTCTGCTCGGTCCTCCTGGAGCCGGAAAAGGTACCCAGGGAGAGAAACTCACAGATGAATTCGGATACACAAGGCTCTCGACCGGAGACATGCTCCGTGAGGCAGTCAGGAACAAGACTGAACTCGGAATGAAGGCCAAGGAGTACATGGACGCCGGAGCCCTCGTCCCCAACGACCTGATCATCGGACTCATGAACGAGAAGATCAAAGAGGTCAGCGGAGGAGTCCTCCTCGACGGATTCCCCAGGACCGTTGAGCAGGCGGATGCGCTCGGAAAGGTCATGGATGTCGACCTCGCTCTCGACTTCGACGTTCCCGACGAGGTCCTGATCTCCAGGCTCACCCAGAGGCGCTCGTGCCCAGACTGTAACGCAGTCTACCACCTCGTCACTAAGAAGCCCGCCAAAGAGGGCATCTGCGACAAATGCGGTGCAAAGCTCTACCAGAGGGACGACGACAAGGAAGAGACCGTCAAGAACAGGCTCGAGGTCTACCACAAGAACACTCAGCCCCTCATCGACTACTATCAGAAGAAGGGCGTTCTCACCGTCATCCCCTCCGACGGAGACATCAACGCCATCTTCGAGACAGTCAAGAAAGCAATTCAGTGAAACCTTTGGGGGCACAGCCCCCTATTACATCCAACAATGATCCTTTTTATGCACCCATAATCTGGTGCCTTACGATGCGTTATATACACCATTGATAACAACGGAGTAATGGTTTTACATTACGTATTATCGGACAAGAACGTCGTAGGCTTGCTACTCCTGCTTCGCTCGAAGAAAGAAATAGCAACCTCGAACATGTCTGAGATCAACCAGTATGGTTCCGTCAAGACTACGGCTCTAAAGCTCAGGTCGGTGGGACTCGTGACATCTGAGTCCTCAGGTAGGAAAAACAAGCTCATTTGGAAGCTCACTCCAGAAGGACTCAGGATCGCTGACAGCCTTTTCACGGCTGAGGCAGGCTTAATACTGGCGTTCCGCTGAAAAGTATTATAAACAGTAAGGGAATCGGGGAAATCGATAGCCTCGTAGTGTAGTGGTCAATCATTGGAGACTCTGGATCTCCGGACCCAAGTTCGAATCTTGGCGAGGCTACTCATTTCCTTTTCCCTCATCATTCTGGTACAGTATCCCTGAACGATGCTGCGGTTCTTATCCCCCGCCCGACCGCTGGTTATAATACTTCACGCGCGATACGTTTGATTATGATCAGCAGAGACGAGGTTCTTGGCAATCTCGAGAAGATCAATCTCAAAGAGGCCAAGATCGGAGTTGTGGGCTCCCATTCGGGACTTGACACATGCGACGGAGCGAAATCCGAGGGATTCAAGACCGTCGCCATCTGTCAGGAAGGAAGGGACTCGCCTTTCACCAGATATTACAAGACGATCTACGACGACAAGGGCAACCTCAGAAGGGGAACCGTCGACGAGTCCGTCGTTCTGGACAAGTACAGCAGCATCCTGAAACCCGAGGTTCAGGACAGCCTTTTGAAGAACAATGTCCTTTTCGTTCCCAACAGGTCCTTCGTTTCCTACTGCGGAATCGATGCAGTTGAGAACGATTTCAAGCTCCCCATGGTCGGAAGCAGGAACCTCCTCAGATCCGAGGAGAGGGGAGACCCCAAGGATTACTACTGGATCCTCAACGAGGCAGGACTCCCGTTCCCCAAGAAGGTCGAAAAGCCCGAGGACATCGACGGACTCACCATCATCAAGGTCCACCACAAGGTCAAGAAGCTGGAGAGGGGATTCTTCACAGCCAAGGACTACGACCAGTTCGTCGAGAAATCCACCGAGCTCATCAAACAGGGTGTCATCGAACCCGACTTCCTCAAGGATGCAAGGATGGAGCAGTACATCATCGGCCCCGTCTTCAACCTCGACTTCTTCTACTCCCCGCTGGAGGAGAAGGGCGAGAAACTGGAGCTCCTGGGAATCGACTGGAGATTCGAGTCCTCCCTGGACGGATACTGCAGGCTTCCCGGAAAGCAGCAGGTGGAGCTCGAAGAGGACGGAATCATTCCCGAGTACACCGTCTGCGGTCACAACTCCGCCACACTGAGGGAGTCGCTCCTGCCCAAGGCATACGAGCTCGCAGAGAAGTATGTCGAGGCCACCAAGAAGTTCTACGATCCCGGAATCATCGGACCGTTCTGTCTGCAGACCTGTGTCGACAAGGACCTCCACTTCCACATCTATGATGTCGCACCGCGTATCGGAGGCGGAACCAACGTCCACATGTCCGTCGGTCACCCCTACGGAAACTCCCTCTGGAGACAGGAGATGTCCTCCGGAAAGAGACTCGCGATGGAGATCAGAAGGGCAATCGATGAAGAGCGTGTCGAGGAGATCGTCACATGAAGGCAAAGGCATTGCTCACGGCCGCAGTGGTGTTCGCATTCGCCTTCGCCATGTTCGTACCCGCAGACGTTGACGGTGCAGACATCAACTACATAACATTGGAAAACGGGAACTCGATTTCCATGGAGAGGGGCAGCACCATAACGCTTGTCCTTGACTACAATGTCGAGAAGAACTACACATGTACGATATCCATCTACGACAGCGGAAACGGCAAGCTGGTGTCCGAGGGACGCTATTCGTTCAGCGTCGGAACTCACAGCTTGGAGATTCCTTTCTCCTACGACAAGGATTCATCCCAGGCTCACATGAAGATAACATTCTCAAACGGAATGAGCTACAACGACATCTTCTTCGACGTTTCCTACACGAGCTCCATCTGGAGTAACCCCGCCCTCTACGGAGCGATCATCGTAGTCGTGATCCTCATAATCGCGTTCGTCGTGTACAAATCCCGTATGGCGCCCAAGAAGGAGAAGAACACCCTCACCTTCGAGCAGATCGAGGCCGAGAAACAGGCAAAGAAATCCGCTCCTGCTAAGGAGAGCGCACCTTCAGCGGCAAAGACCGAGAGGCAGAGATATCTGGCCTCTAAGAAGAAGAAATGATTTTAAGGCGGGGAAACCCGCCTATTTTTTCACAATTTCAATTTTGGATCCCTGAGATCCATGAGAGCGACTTCGCGCCTGTCCATGAAGAAACCGACCTTCTTGTGAAGAAGGATCGAAGGAGCGTTGTCCTCCTGAATCATGGCGTGGGCGACAGTGCATCCCATCTCGCGTCCTTTCTTGACGCATTCCCTCAGAAGCTGATATCCGATCATGTTGCGCCTGAAGTAAGGATGGACACCCATGTTCTCTATCCAGAGGAGGTTATCCTCATCGCAGATGTGGTGAAGGATCTGGGCGAAGATGAATCCTATGACCTCATCATCCTCTACGGCGACGAAGCTCACTCCGCTGTCCAGATAGGCCTTGAAATGGTTCTTGCTGCTCGCCCCGAGGTTATCCTTCCATTCCTGCGGCAGCTCCTCCCATTTATTCTCGATAGTGGCTGCGAAATACTCCTTGATGCAGGAGATCTCCAGATCGCGGACGCTCTGGATGTCCTTGACCTTTAGCGGACGGATCTCCATCCTCACATCTCCTCGGGAGCACCCATTCCCAGACAATCCAGGACATCGGCCAGGACGGTCTTGGCGCATTCTACGAGGGTTAGCCTAGCATTCCTCTTGTCGTTGGAGTTGAGGATAGATACGGCGGCATAGTACTGGTTGAATGCACTGGCGAGCTCGTGTCCGTATGCGGGGAGCATGTGGACGCGCTTCTCGTTTCCTGCTGCCCTGAGGACCTCCTCGTACTTCGAGAGGATCTTGATCAGATTGATCTCCGAAGGCTCGACGAATTTGGATGCATCGGTATCGTGCTCGAATGAACCTGCCTTCTTCAGCATTGTGCAGGCCCTGGCATGCACGTACTGCAGATAAGGTCCGGAGTTACCATCGAAATTGAGGGCATCCTCCCATTTGAACACGAACTGCTTCTCCGGCTGAACGCGGATTATGTTGAATCTGACGGCTGCGACTCCGACGACCTTTGCGATCTCCCTCATCTTGTCCTCGGGCATCTCCGCACGCCTCGACTTGATCTCCTCGTATGCACGGGCGACTGCCTCGTCGATGAGATCGTCCAGATAGACGACGACACCTTTCCTGGTGGACATCTTTCCTTCCGGCAGTGATACGAATGCGTAGAAGAGCGGTTCCGGAAGCCTGTCGTATCCCATTATCTCCAACGCGGAGCAGAGCTGTTTGGAACCAAGCTTCTGGTCCTCTCCGAGGACGTCGATGAGACGGTCCGCTCTGGTGAACTTGTCCTGATGGTATGCGAGATCACGGGTGGTGTACAGCGTGGTACCGTCGGATCTGGTGAATGTGAATTTGGTGTTCTTTCCCTGGACACCGAAATCCTTCAGATCTACGAACCATGCACCGTCGTCCGTCTGACCCGCGTATTTGGAGGATTTGAGCTTCTCGACGATGGCCTTTGCCGAACCGTCTGCGATGTACTGCGATTCCCATGTGTACCTGTCCAGGACGACATTGATCTGACCTAGTGTCTCCCTGAGTCCATCCAGCATGATCTCGGCAGTGTGCCTGACGGTATCGATGACCTCCTTGTCGCCCTGCTCGAATCTCCTCATCATGTCGGAAATCTCTTCCTGCACAGCGGGATCGGATTCCATCCTCTTGTTGGCCACACGGTACTTCGCAACCAGCTTATGGTCGGTCTTGTCCCTCTCCTTCTCATTCTGGCCGATCTCCTTCATGTGCTCTTCGGAATTCTTTGCCGCATCCTCGTCGGATACGTTGTTGACTCCCCATGTCAGAACGACGACCTGCTTTCCTACATCGTTGACGTAGTATTCGGTCTCGACCTGGTGACCGCACCTCTTGAGACATCTGGCCAGAGTATCTCCGATGATCGGGTTGCGGGCCCTTCCGACATGGATAGGTCCGGTAGGGTTCGTGGAGGTGTGCTCCACATTGTACCTGATACCCGATGAGGGCATGGAACCGTAACAAGGACCGCACCTGATGATCTCGTCCAAGGTGGACTTGATCAGGGATGCCGGGTCGATGTTGAAATTGAGGAATCCGTTGACAGAGGATACCTTGGAAATCAGTCCCGCAGGCTGGATCTTCGTCGCCAGTTCGTCGGCGATGGCCTGAGGGGCTTTCCTGAGGGCCTTGGCGAGAGGGAAACAGGGGACGGCCATGTCCACCCCTTCCATGGTGGAGGCCTCCACCACAAAATCGATTCCTTCCGAACCCATATCCTTCAGTGCCGCCGAGACCTTTGTGCGGATCTCGTTCTGGAAATCATCCATGATTGTCATCGTAATCACATCTTGTACCTGAGGAGCGCTGCTACCCCTCCGAATGCTTTCAGGAGCATGTCTCCCTCCTCCGAATCGGGAGAGATCAGCTGGACGCGGGTGCTGAATGCCTCCGCTTTGTTGAATATGTCGTCGATGAAATCCTCATCGTTTATGACCTGGGCGTTCGCACCGCACTCCGGACATTGGAACTTGCCCTCTGAATCCTGGACAGTGAGCTCGTGCACATGTCCTGCCTGACATTGAACGGTGATGCGCCTCTTCTTGATGGCCTCGCTCAGGAGTACCATGTCTACCGCTCCTGCTGCGAGGGCGTTGCGGACCTCCTCCTCTCCGTAAGCGGACAGGCCTCCGTCGGCCTTCCTGATCTCCGTGAAGAGCCTCTGCATGAACACCTTCTCTCTGGAAAGCTGCAGACCTGTGAGGATATTCTGAGAGTTCTGGACCAGTTCCCTGAGTCCCGATTCATCCGTATAACCGGTATCTACCAGAGGCGTGACGACCTTCTTCCTGAGCTCGTGGTGCAGGTATTCCTCCTTGACGAAGAACTCCTTGGTGTAGCCGGGTCCTCCGACGAGGATTCCGAGCAGTTCCGGTCTGTTGAGGAAGTATTCGGTACAGTTGTCCGCCACCTTGGTGAAGAACTCATGTGCCGCGATCTCGATCAGCCTCTCGAAACGGACGGATGACTGACCTCCCTGGTGGTGCTTACTGGGAACCAACGAATCGAAGTGCTTGAGCACCTGGATCCTGCTTCCGTTCAGAAGACCTAGGGTCGCTTCTGACCTGTCTATGGTGATGAGTCCGTAACACTTCTTGTCCAGCATCATGGACTCTAGGGGCTCGGTGAAGAAGTCCGAGTCGCATCTGTAAAGGAAAGCGGTGATGGCCTCAGGCGGGTGGATGACGTACTGAACCATCTTGGTCTGGTCCCCTGCGCGCGGGACCTCTCCGCAGAATATGACGATACCGTTCGGCGGTGCCTGTTTGAAAGTCTTGAGTCGAGAGGCGATGGAATCGATTGCGCTGGTGACATTCTTCATCGTAGTCTTGGACTTGATGTTGGATGCCTGCGACTGCTCGTTCCTGAGATATGCCATGACATCGGAGATCGGTTTGTTCTCGGGAACGTAACAGGAAATGAGTTCGGTTCCCCTTCCCCTGTAGTTCATGATCTCCTGCATATCCTTCTTGAAATCGTACTTCGCTCTGTCCTCAGAGTTCTCAGTGTTGATATCTGCCATATAATCCACCTGCGACTTCCATTGATGCCCCTCTTATAAATATTGCGCACGTACGAGCGCGTTTGTCTATAAGGCCACATCCGGTCCGTGCGACACGTTCATATTGGTCCAGTCCATTAGATGGTCGGTAATCACATGGACAAGGTCGTAGTTTCAATCGGAGGTTCCATCCTCGTACCCGGCGAGAACGATGCTGAATTCATCCGCAAACTCGCGGACATGCTCAAGGAGGTGTCCAAAGAGGTCCAGGTCGCAGTGGTCTGCGGCGGCGGAAAGACAGCGAGGTATTATGCAGGTATAGCTAAGGACCTCGGAGGAGACACTTACGCACAGGATATCCTGGGGATAGCCGCCACGAGGATGAACGCCCAGCTCCTGAGCCTTGCCCTCGGCGATATGCCCGATACCGTTACAGGCGATGTGGAAGAGACTGCGAAAGCATCCGCACCTGGAAAGATCGTTGTTATGGGAGGTACAGTCCCCGGACACACCACCGATGCCGTCTCATCCATGCTGGCAGCCACGATGAAAGCAGACAGGATAGTCAACGGAACTTCGGTAGACGCAGTCTACACGGACGATCCCCGCAAGAACCCTGATGCAAAGAAGATAACGTCCATGACCATCGATGAGCTCGGAGACATAGTCTACAAGGAGCACGGGGCATCGAAATCCAGCGTCTTTGATCCTCTCGGAGTCAAACTGGCCAAGGAGAACAGGATGGACATCCTCATAATTGACGGAAGGAACCTCGACGAACTGAGGAACGCGATCCTTGGAAAGAAGATCAACGGAACGTTCGTCAATTCTCACTGAACTTCTCCAGATCTGCCGAGGAGATCTGTTCGAAACCGGAGGATTCTATCAGGGCGGACATCCGCCTCTCCTCCGGCTTCTTCATGGACTTCCTGTGGAGATACACGAGTTTTGTATCTGATGCCTCGCAGGCCAACCTGAGCATCCTGACGATATCCTCGTCATCCCTTCCTTCAATCTGATAGTTCGGTATCATGTGGCCGAAATTGACCTTGTAATTCAGCGCCACCTCGGTGAATCTCGGAGCATAGTGGCCACCACCCATGCCCACAGCTGTAGGATACTCGGGGTGCGGATCCAATTCGTCTATCACATGTGCCAATATATCCGCCGCATGCTTGTTCTCCCACTGTTCCTGAACGCTTCCGACCTCGATGTAGAAAGTAGGCTTATCCAGCCACGGACCGTGATGGGTGACCTCGAAGCACAGTTGGTTCTCAGGCATATCGTTCATCTTTACTATGCCGCGGAGCGCATCGGTCATAAGAGGAGGATTGGCCTTCACAAGGGCTCCTTCCTTCCCCCCGTACTGGTTCTCATGATAGTTACCGATAGGGTGTGCGGTCAACGCCGGCCTTCCGCTCTTCGCTGAATGCTTGGACATGACGATCACCTCGTCCACCTTTACGCCGAATTCCTCAACTTCCCTGTCGAGGCCCTCATGGTAGATGTGCATGTCCGGGATGGTCACCATGACCGTTTCTCCGAACGATAGGAAAGATAGGTCGTCTTTGGACCCCAGATCCTCCCACTCATGCATCTTCAGGAGGGATTCCTTCATGTTCACCGACGGGATATCGGGCAGACTGCATACCAAGAGCCTAGACATCATCCTGCCGATATAGTACATGGACAAAAATCATTTGCTTTCCGCCCGAATATGAAACATCTAAAAACCTTAGAATGTCGAGGACACCTTATTTACCCGCTCAGATAGTATGGTTCTGGACGCAGAAGGAAATCCGTCACATGACAGATTTCCTGGAAGTGATGGGTTTCCGTCTCTCTGTCCTATAGCTACAGGAGGTGTTAAAAATGCCTGATGTGAGCAAGGACCAGAAGACACGTATTCCCAAAGAACTTCTGGTCCTCTCAGTAATTCGGACGCTGTCTGAGTTGCTGAGATGGTTCATTTCATAATGAACCAAGACCCCTTCGGGGGTCTACTCTGCGTCCTTAATTATCAATTGAGTGCCCAGTTTATAAAACATCGGACGATTCGTTAGTCTTTACCTCAACATCTAAAAACCTTAGAATGTCGAGGACAGATTATAACCTACGATAATGCATTCGGGTCAATGAAGGAAATAACCAACCACGACAGGATATCCGCACACCTTTTCAGATACAATTACATCAGATCCGATATCGAATTCGATGCACCTTTCGAGATAACCCAAGATGGGATCGCCATGGGCATAGGGGTATCCCGCGGCCATTCCAACATCATCCTGAGAAGGATGGAAGAAAACAACGAGATCATCGTTGGCCTCTCCTCGATCAAGGATTCAAACAGGTCCGCTAAGAGGAAGATATATCTTCTCAGCGAATACGGAAAGAACCTGTTCAAGGCCAGAGTGAAAGAACTGAAAGAGAGCGGAACGGATGTAGAGGACCTTGTGAAGGGCATAGACAGGTACAGATTGGAGGATATCAGACGAATAACAGGGGACAGGATGGACGACCTCGGGTGCATGGCTGTACTGCGTGTAAAAGTCAGAAAAGAAGATGTGCCTTTGGAATCTCCACTTGTCCCGATCATCAGGCAAAGCTATGCGGTAATGAAGGACAGCATCAGGAAGATCATCATCACCGAGGCCTCCCCTATAGAGATCAGAAGATGGCATAGCAAAGCGGCCGATTGGTGCATGGACCACGATGCTGACATCAAAGAAAGGCTCCACCATCTGGTGAGTTCGTTCAGGGACAGAGAGGCAATGAGAATCGCCAGGAAACAAAAGTATATGCTCATGGACAACCCCGATCAGGATCTGTCTGATTCGCTAGGAGCTCTGGCCTTGAGGTCCGAACGTTCGGACATCATCGAGACTGCGACCAGGATCGCCTTGGAGGTTGGCGACTTGCAGATGGCAGACGACCTTTCTGCAAAGCTTCTGCATATAGATCCTCCGAAAGGAAGAGGTCTGAGATGCGAACTGCTTCTCAAGAGAAGCCAATCCGAAGAGGCACTGACGTTGGCCAGATACCATTACAACGGAGATGTTGACACCGGACTCGTGCTTGGGATGTGCCTTTTGGAGACGAGTCATTTCGAAGATGCGATAGAATGTCTGAAAAGGACCAAGGAGCGCATGATATCGGAAGGCTGCGTCTTCCGTCTCGATGAACTGCTGATGTATGAAGCAACGGCTCAGATATGTATGAGGGAATACTGTACCGCCAGCATCCTGATCGATGCGGCGGTTTCATTCACAAGGAATATGAAGAGGAGGGCTTCCCTCCTCGCCCTGAAAGAAAGGGCCGAATCAGAACACAGTGTTCTTCTTCAAGGAATCCAGGTCTGAGATGTACAGATCCCTGATGTCCCTGATGTCCCATTTGAGCATGGCCAGTCTCTCGAATCCGAATCCCCATGCGAGAACGGGTGTCTTGACTCCGAAAGGCGCCAATACCTCGGGCCTGAACATACCTGCTCCCCCAAGCTCCATCCATTTCCCGTTGAAGAATACCTCTATCTCGAGCGAAGGCTCGGTGTAGGGGAAGTAAGCGGGACGGATGCGAACCTGATCGAATCCCATCTTGTCGTAGAACTCCTTGATCAAGGAGATAAGCATGTCGAAATCCGCATTCTCATCGATGACGATACCTTCGATTTGAGTGAATTCAGGAAGGTGTGTCGAATCGATGGATTCGTTCCTGAATATCCTGGAGATGGAGAATGCCTTCTGCGGAGCATCCGGATGAGCTGCGATGTACCTGATGCTCGAGCATGTGCTGTGAGTCCTCAGGAGAGCCGATTCAGCCATCTCCCTGGACCATTTTCCTCCCCATCCGGTGGAACCCGTGTCCCCTCCGTTCTCGTGGATGTTCCTGATCTTCTCGACCAGTTCCTCATCATCGATGTGGATGGATTTAGGATTGGAAAGATAGAATGTGTCCTGAAGGTCCCTTGCAGGGTGGTCCTGAGGCGTGAAGAGCACATCCAGATTCCAGAATGAGGGCTGGACGTATTCGGATGACATCTCGGTGAATCCCATGTCGGTGAACATCCTCCTGATCTGCGCTCCGAGTCTGGACAGCGGGTGCTTCTTAGCCGGTACGATCGAGGGTGCGAAGGTCTGGATGTCATATTTCCTGAACTCGGCATTCTTCCATTCTCCCGACTGGATGAGACGGTCAGTGATCTCCGTTATCTGAGGTTTGAGCTCGAGGCCTGAACCTGCGTACTCCTTTCCAAGATCCGTAAGGGCAAGTGTCCTGGTGGTGACGACCTTCTCACCGATTATCCCCTTCCTTCCCTTCAGATCCTTGACCGCATTCTTGTCCGCATCCTTCTCGGATACGGGGTTCTGAGAGAGCTTTGCGAGGAGTGCTTCCTCAGGCATCTCGATGCCCAATGCTTCCTTTCCCTTGTCGGTGAGGACGAGATATTTCACATCCCCTTCGGTAACTATGTCGGCTAAGGCCTTCCTCTTCAGCCATCCTACTGCTACCTTATCCATTCCGCCTGTCATCTGGGCGGCCAAGGCATCCATGTCTATCTTCCCGCCGGCCGCATCGATAGCTTTGATAGCGACCCTCTCGGGCAGACCTGATTTGATTATGGATTCGTCAGTGAGTATGATGAACTTCTCAGATTCCTCATTGATCTTCGCCAGCCCCTTGGACTCAAGCCATGAGGCCGCATTCATGATCTCTACTTCCAGAGCGAACTGCCCGCCGGTTATAAGGTCCGCCGGAGAGGCGGCACCATTGCATGCATTAAGTGCAAGCAGCAGCTTCTTCTCGTTATAGCTCAATCCTTCCAGAATCTCTGCGTCGACCATGAGATCACCATTCGAAACCATCGTACGCCATATCGGCGATGACATCCTTCGCCTTCTCCCTCTTGTCCTGATGTTCCTCGAGGAAGACGTTGATCTTCTGCGTGAGGCACATCTTGCACTCCCCGCAGAGGATCTCTCCGTTGCGGCACTTGCGGGCGAGCTCGTTGAGCTCCTCGTCGCTGTGCTCGAACATGAAATAATTGTACTTGAAGACAGCGCAGACCTCGGGATTGCCTCCCTTCTCCCTCTGCTCCTCTACGCTGACGCAACCGCCGGTGAACGCCCTTCCGACCTTCTTCTTCACCTGTTTGGGGGTGTCGGTGGTGTAAATAGTGGCGTTCTCGTCGGATGAGGACATCTTGTCCCCTCCGGAAAGGCCCGGCATCATCTTGCAGCAAATGAGGGAGGGTTTGGGGAATCCCAATCCCGGTGCGACATCCCTGCAGACCCTGAAATGCGGGTCTTGGTCGATACCGCAGGGGATGACCACAGGCACCTGTTTGCCGGCATCAACCGACGGCAGGAATGCGGGTGCGGACTGCATCGCTGTGAAGAATATCGAACCGATATTCGTTGAATTGTCAAAACCGAAGACGGCCTTCGCGGTGGAGAACGTGATCTTCTTTGCCACGCTCAGCGCCACGGGGTACAGCTTGTCAATGTTCTTCGTGTTGACTATGATCTTGGTCTTCTTGGGATCGAATCCCAATGCTATGAAATCTAATGCGTTCTGGTAGGCCATGGATGTGGTGTCTTCCAGAGTGAGGTCCTTAAACAGGAACTTTTCATCGTTCGTCATCTGGAAGATCATGTTGACATCGAATGTGTCCTGCATCCATTTGTTGAACATCCAGGGCATAAGGTGTCCGAGATGGGTGTTCCCGGATGGTCCCCTTCCGGTGTAGATGGTGAACCTGTTCCCCTTGTCGTACTCGTTGAGCAGCCAGAGCATGTCCCTGTGGGTGTAGAAGATGCCGCGTTTGAGCATCGGGTGCAGATCTCCATAACCGGACAGCCTGTCCAGGAGAGCGTCGTCTATAGGACTGGTTCCGAACTTCTGCATCAGAAGATCGTAGTCGATCTCGCCCTTGACCTCCCATGGGGTAACGGTGAATTCCTCTGGCATGAATGCGGGTTATCTCGTGATTCTTTATAAAATAACGCGCGTGTCCTTTAGAGGATGCCTAATGCCGAGACCGTCAGGTATTTAGATAATTATCCTCAGAAACATACCTGCTAGGCGTATGTTGATAGTTATACGAAACGGTAGATTTTCTCAAGAAGATTCAGTTTCCTGGGAGTGATGCTTACATCTATGGAATCCACATTATCCTTTGCCATCATCCATTCCACAACTTCACGCTCATAGGTCCACTGTTTCTTAATGTGATCGTTCATCGTGTGGGCTACCCAGATAATGAAGAATAATCCGTACAAACCGAGGGTGACTGCCATCAGTAATGCATGGGGCCACAGATGCTGCTTCTTCCTCTCGTTCATAGTACCGATAACGGGAACCTCGTTGACCATGGAATCCGAGAAGGACTGAGTGAATCTGCTCTGTATGGAGTCTATCTTTTGTATCCTGTCCAAAACATAAAGGTCTATCAGACTCATTGATACAGCCACATAAGCAATGGTAAAATTCTCCAGTATGAAAACTAGCTCATCTGACATGAAGAGGTAGAAGATTCCCTGGAGAAGATTGGATATGACTATTATCACGAACAAAACGAGGGCTATCCAGAAGACTCTAGGATTCACGATCCTGTCCATCTCCTTGGTGAGGGCCTCCATCGCGATGGTGTTCTTACCCTGCCCCTCAGCGTACTCCGTCAAGGATGCTTCCCACTCGACATCGCGTTCATGATGGCGGTGAAGCGCAAACACCAGCCAGAATGAAAAGAAAGCTATCAGGATACTCATGAAAAGGGTGTAGATGTAGAATTCGACAATGCTATGAGGGACGACTTCATATTCCAAATACATCGAAGCTAACTCCCATACGATGAGTCCAGGAACCCCGATAACTGCGATGATCGTGACCACAAAGCCCAAAACCACATCCCTGTCGCTGCGGTGAAGAACACAGTTCAAAAACCTATCCGCGCCAGGAATGCCCATGAGTCGGTTAATTTTTCTATACATAGATATTGATATCGCCAACATGGGCGTGATGAGAAAACTCAGGGAAGCGATCGGCATGCCACCGATCCTGCTCGTCGTGGAGGTGTTCATAGCTTTCGCAATCCTGCGTAATCTCATTGTCTTCTCCATAGCGACATTCATCATTGACCCCTATACAGAATTGGACCTGGTAGAGGAGGTACAAATCCTTACGATGATCGCGATGTCCATAATATCCTCAGTCCTGCTGATCAAGACGATGTTCGGATTGCCATCCGCCGACAGGTATGCGTGGAGAGCGTCGATAAGATCCATAGTCTTCATGGTCCTGGCAAACCTCACCTATCAGTACCTTGGGGATGATTTCATAAACCTCCTGTCCTTTGAAGAGATTATCCTCTTCTCTGCGATCTCCATCCTCATACTCATGATCCCTTCCGTCAGGTCGTATTACATACCGCCCATGACGGAACTGCCCCCGATAAAATGGTGGATCAGACTTTGTTTCCTCAGACCAATCGATAATAATTATGAATATCACTTCAAGTACCGTGAAAACGATTGAGCCTTATACCTCCTCAATCATCCACCAATCATGTGGAAGATCCTCGGAAAGGAAGCGATTTACATCGATATTCCCGAAACATGGAAGAAAGGAATGCTTGAACTGACCCCTGATGATGAAAAAGGGAAGCTCTTCAAGGAGATCCTTCAGGCCTCCGAGGTCGAATACCTTTTCAACGCACAGACGCTGGAGCACACATTCTTCATAAGGCTCAGCGACGACATCACACCGGAGCAGATCCAATCGATGGCCGACACAACGCTGGACATTCTCAAGGCACTTGAGGTTCCCGTGGTCGAGATCGAGAAGGACGTCCAGAGGTATCAGGTCATCATCACCAACTACCATGAGCCCGAACTCATAGGTCTCAACAAGACCCCAGGAATGTCATCCGGTCAGGTATTCCTACCAATCATCAACTCTCTGGCTTCACCCGGCCGTCTCAATCAAAAGTTCAACGGACCCGAGATTTGAGATCGACCGCGAAACACTCCGAGGGACTCCTTCTGGGCGTACCGGGGATATCATCATTGTAAGATGATTTCCTGCGGACAGAATCGAATCCGGAGTAGATCTCCGTGGGATGGAATTCTCCCCATTTGTCGAGAATATCATTCACCATGCCCAGCTCATTGCTGGTGAAATACATCGCGGATGTGAAGATGGTCATGACTATGATCATGACCAGGGACATCAGTATGTAGAACAGATTCTCCGGCCCTGTGTACAATGCAAAGATCAGGAACACGACCGCGGCAAATGCCGGCAGGAACATCCTCTTGAAGGTCTCCATGAAACCGTCGTACAGCTTGAACGAACGATAGTCGCTCTCGATCCTGGCGTTCACGGTGCTGAATACCGTCCAAGGCATGACTGCAGCAGAGATGTACAGGATGATGGTGAAGGTGTAGATCGGGACGCCCTTGGTATCCCAGGTGACCAGAGGATTGAGGACCACATAGATCCACAGGAACATGCAGAAGAGCACGGAGATGATCATGCAGGAGATCATGTCATTCACCGGCAGCTTGTTCCTGGAAAGATCGGCCTCTATCTTCAGATTACGGGTGTCCAGATCGACAGGGATGTTGAAGAAGAATACGATTATCTTGTCGATGATGTCCATCTTCTCCTTCACATTGACCTGTTCTATCCTTGATAGGATCTCATAGAAGATCAGCCTCTGGAAGATCTCGACTACCATCGCCACACCCTCTGCGCATACCAACAGGTACAGTATGAACAGGACGCTGTCAGGCATTATGAGGTACGCGATGAGGGACAATACCAGGATCACTCCCGCGGCTATGAACCTACGGTTCACGACATAGAATATCACTCCGATGACGAAGAACGGCAGGGCCATGACCGGCAATGCGGTATAGACTGTGAATTCCTCGGTCCCGGCAAGCACCAGGAAGGCGATGAATGAGACTGCAAGCAATCCCAGGAACAGGAGACCTACTATGGTGTCATTCTTACGGAGGAGGTTTATCCTCTTGACATCTCCGTCGAAGGTAACCTTCTTCTCCTCAGTCTTCATGACCTTCATTTCCTCTCCATCCACGCTTCGAGTGTTACTGTGGACTTGTCGCCACGGAACACTCCGAGGATCACTCCCATGCTCCTGTGTTTCTCCGTGGGGAACGGCCCCATCACGATTTCCTTCTGCTTATCCTTGTGCTGAACCGCTGACCCGTCCTCTTTCGCTATAACGATATCAACGGGGTTGTCAGCCTTGACGCTGACATACAGCACATGGTTTGGTTTGACCGTCAACTCGACAGGGTACACGTTACGGTACAAGCCGTCCGCGGTGGGATCGAACTCCCCGACGACGAATGTCTCCGGGCCGTAGACCTGTGTCCTCTTATCGAAAAACGACATGACGATCGACCTCTGAATCGCATCCGTCAGATATAGTAATTATTGGGGCGTGGCCCTGTTTCGGAAGAAAAGATCTCAGTAAAGGAACTCGGGTTCGGTCTTCAGTTCCTCAAGGTCCGTGGAGTACTTCCACATCTTGGGATAATGTCCCTCGTCCATGAACACCCTCTCGGTGTCCACGGCCTTTCCCTGCGAGGTCGCCATGATCTTGGAGGTCGACATCGCCATCTTACCGATAGCTATGAGCTCCCCTCTTGCTGTCATCATAGCAACGAGGGCATTCTTGCGGATGTCCTCATCGAGCATATGGATACCCTGGATGTTCAGATCGGCGCCATGGCATACGGCATCCACCGCCGTGGCCTTGACGACGACTTTGGGCAGTGGTTCGACTAATACCTCCATGGGCATTATCATGCTCCTCAGCCAATCCTCACGGCCGTTCTGCTGCCAGAATACATATGCATCCTTGATGTCGTGAAGCGTGTGGGCGCGGGCCTCCGTCATCTTGCCTGAACGGGTACGCCTGAGCTCGACCATGTTCGCCCCGCATCCTAGTACGTCTCCGATATCCACACAGAGAGTCCTGGCGTAGGTGCCTGCATCGCATTCCATCCTGAACAGGACATCCCTTCCTTTGATGTCCAGGATCTCCAGCTCCTTGATGGTGCGTATCCTCAGCTGGCGTTTGATGGATGATCTTACAGGCGGCAGCTGATAGATCTTCCCCACGAATTCTGAGAAGACCTTCCTGATCCTGTCCTCCGGACGGTCGCCGTGAAGCCTCATCAGACAGATGTATTCTTTGTCGGAGGAAAGAACGATGTCCGTAAGACGGGTGGCCTTTCCCAGCGTGACAGGCAGTACCCCGCTGACGTATGGGTCGAGCGTACCTCCGTGTCCCACCTTATCCGCTTTGAGCGCATCCCTGACCCAGGCCGTGGCCTGATGGGATGTGGGTCCTGAAGGCTTATCAAGGATTATCACGCCGCCTTTCAGCAGTTCCCCTACAGAACGATCTGAGGGTTTCTTCCCCCACTTATCGGGTATCGCATTCGGATCCTTGACGATCAATTCAATCCCTTCACGCCTTCGATGATCATTTCCACAACCTGGTCCGGATCCAAGTCGTCCGTGTTGATGATCAGGTCGTAGACGCTCCTGTCCTCGATATCGATGTCATAGTACATCTTATAGCGCTTCGCCTCGGACCTCTGCCTGTCCAATGTCTTGGCGCAGGCCTCTTCGACCGTTTCGCCCTCGCGCACCCCGATCCGGCTCATACGGACCTCGGGGCTGGCGTCGATGTACACTTTGAAAGCGGGAATCCCGTTGCGCACGCACATGTACGCAGATAATCTTGATTCGAGTATGATGTCCGGGTTGTTCCTGGCAATCTCCAGAATCCTTCCGTCTATCATACTGTCAATAGAAGGGTCCTTCTCGGCCAAATCGCCGAGCTCACCCAAAGAAAGGTTTTTTTCTGCAGCAAGCTGGCGGAAGATCTTTCCGAAGACAACTGCTTCGAGTCCGAGTCTTTCCGACAGTTTGCTGCAGGCGGTCGTCTTCCCGGATCCGGGAGGACCGCTTATGGTTATTATCATTCGATCTCAGCTCTGTGAACTTCTGCATCCATCCTCTTAAGCTCCTTCTTGAGGAGATAGAGTCTGATCAGTCTGTTCTCGACCTGTCCGATGGGCAATGTTACCATCATGTAGAGGATCAGCCAAAGAGGCATACCGAGGAACACTGAACCCGTGAGGTCAACGTTCCCGCACCAGGGGAGCTCGATGATCGGCCTGTTCGTGGGACTGAAGTACGCACCGGGGTCGTCGACCGTTCCGGTGTTGACGAAGTACCATGCCCAAGCGATAATCGGGATGAAGATCACCATGGTGACAGGGAGCACCTTCATCATGTCGGTGCTCTGCTTCATCGATGCTTCCATCATCTGAGGCTGCATCTCTTCGAGCTTCTTCATCTTGAAGAGATTGTTCTCTATCCTGGCCTGACGGAGTTCCCTGTTGAAATCGCTCTGGACCTGCTGGTTCCTAGCCATCTCAAGAGGGTCCTGCATGAGGCTCCTTATGACGGTGGTGATCAGGATGGCGATCGTACAGACAAGCATGATAGAGATCATCGGGTACTGGGGAGTACCCGTGCTGTCTGTGAACGCCAGAATCCTGAACACATAATCCAGTGCGCCCCCGATTTCCATCCTGAACTGCACGGTGATCATGGACACTGCCATGACTACCAGCATTGTGATGAGCATCCTCGACATTGATGAGTTGTTCATCGCAGGAGGCTGTACGTTTCCGGGACTGCCTGGGTTAGCCATTCAATCACTCTCCGCCGAAGAATCCCCTCATCATGGGGTTCATCTCCATCATCTGCTCGCGGCCCATGGCCTCGTAGAAGTGGATGATGATACCGACAGTCAGAAGCACTCCGGTTCCGCTTGCGTTTCCTGTAGTTCCGATCATATCGGCGAAGGCTGCAAGGGCTCCGACTATTGCTCCGGACATTATCGTGATGGTCGGGATATACCTCTCGAGCACACGCTTCAGTACACGCGGGTCGCGACGGAATCCGGGCATCTGCATACCGCTCTTCTGGATCTGTTTGGCGACTGCCTCGGGACCGAGGTTTGTCGTCTCCACCCAGAACTTAGCGAACAGGATTGAACCCATGACCATCACGGTGAAGTACACCAGAACGTGGGCTATGTGCTGCAACGGTCCGTGTATACCGTCTCCATATGTCGAAGGATCAACGATAGGCATCAGCCAACTTGACAGACCTGTCGGTGCTGACAGATACCATGCCAATCCTGCCGCGGCAGTGGTCGAACCATCCTCGAAGTAACCGATCGCTCCGTTGTGTCCTAGGAACGGGATTCCGCTGAGGAAGCTGTTGCTATAGAGCAGCAATGCAACCATGCTCACGATAGCGAGCAATGCCGACATCAGAATGACGGGGATGTTGCTTGCGTAGAGCAGCTTGATCGGATAGCGTCCGCGGGCACCTCTCGCGTTACCGTGCGATAACGGCAACTCGATACGTGTGGACTCGAGATACGCGACCACGAAGAAGATCAGCAATGTTCCTACCAACGCGATGACCGGGTTCGGAGCACCCAAGAAGAGGCTCTCGTAACCCCATGAGGACATCTCGTCCGGGGACAGCGTGAACGCATAATACAACGCTCTGGGGATGGTTCCTGCGGGAACATCCATTGTTCCCATGGAGACAGTCTCCCAGTTGAATGTACCTGTGAACAACTGCTGTGCGACTCCTGCGGCGATGAACAGCGAGATACCGCTTCCGATACCCCACTTGGACACCACCTCATCCATCATGAAGATGATATACGAACCCACGAACAGCTGGAGAATCAGGATGAGCCTTCCTCCGAGTCCTCCAATGGCGGACGTGAGTCCGTCAGAGGGGGAGAGGTATCCCGCGACCTGCGGGATGGCCTCGAAGATGATCATCACGATGACCAGCAGCTTGAGGACAGACTGATAACAAGCCTTGTCATCGCGCTTCGTGAGGTCCAGTTTGATGATTTTTGCACCGACGAACAGCTGCATGATGATCGAAGCTGTGACGATCGGTCCGATACCGAGCTGCAGTAGCGATCCGGAAGCTCCTGCCATGATAGTCCTGTACTGTGCGAACATGTCGAGCATGGACTCGCGGTCCAGCCCGTATAGGTAAACGTTGGTCATTACGAAGTAGATGACCAGTATCACCACTACCCACATCATCTTCGTCCTGAAGTGCACGTGGCCTTCAGGCCTCTTGACGGAGGGCAGCCTGTCCGAAATCGGTTTTATCTTATAGAGCAGACTTTGTGTCTCTTCCATCTCTTTCTACCTTCCCGATATCCTCACTCAGCGATCGATCCGCCTGCTGCCTCGATCTTCTCGCGGGCCTTCTCGGATACGGAATCTACGGTCACATTGACTGCGAAATCGATGTTTCCGTTTCCGAGCAGCTTATCGATGCCGGCTTCCGTGAGGTCGAGCTTGTAGGCGTCTCCCTCCTTGGAAGCGAATCCCATGCTGACGAAGGTCTCGATCTTCTCCGACAGTTCGCCGACGTTGATCGTGCGGTTCGCCTCGACAGTGCACTGAGGTCTCTTGAAACCGTGGCGCCCGAAGTAGTTCCTGTCCTCCTTCAGCATACCGATCTTCCCGGTCTTGCCGTATCCGGCCATACCGTGTCCACCGATGATACCTGCTCCACGTCCGGACTTCTTTCCACGTCCGTGTGTCCTGTATCCCCTGAATTTCTTGGTTCTGCTTGGCATTTCTCACACCTCAGATCATCCTGTTGACGAGCTCGTTGATCTTCTCTCCCCTGTATCCAAGGGCTCCACCGTTCTTGAACGAGCGCTTGTTGCCCTCGTATCCCTTGACGGGAGGGTGGAGACGGAAGATGGGCTTGACGCCCTCAACATCCCTCATCTTGTAGTTGTTCTCAATGATCGCCTTGGCGAACTCGTAGACTGAAGCGAACTCGGAGTGCTCTTTGAGGTACTCGTCGGTGATGGCTTCGTCGCCTACGACCTTTCCGCGTGCACGGATCAGTGCGGCGAGTGTGGACTCGTCGATCTCTCCCCATGTGCAGTAATCCTTGATTACCTGCAGCATTCCCTTTGTGGAGGGGTTCTCGGGGATGACGGCACAGTTGTTGACCTTGTTCAGGCCGAGGAGGCCCATGGTGTACTCGATGTTGTAGTTGACATCGGGCTGACCGCGGACACGGATAACACAGTATGTCATCTTCATTCCTCCTCTGCGTCGATATCGGTCTCGGCGAACTTGATTCCAGTAGGTCCGGAAACGATGTTCAGCGACTTCGCCTGCTCGTCGGTGACCCTCATGCGGGATGTCATCTTGAGAGCCTCGAAGGTCGCCATCGCGTAGTTGACCTTTGTCTTCGTGTTGCCTCTGGCGAATCCCCATGCATCGTGGACACCGGCGAGGGTCAGCAGACTCTTCGCGACGTCTCCTACTGCGAGGGACACTCCGCGGGGTGCGGGCTTCAGGGTCACGGTGACGGATCCAGTGGATCCAGTGACCTCGAAAGGCAGGCTGTGGGGGTTTCCGCAACCGCACTGCCAGGAACCGCAGCCCCTCTTGATCTCGATTATGTTCAGCTTAGCATTGTCGATAGCCTTCTTGATGGAAGGTCCGACCTCTTTTCCCTTGGCCCTTCCGTAGCCGATGAAACCGTCACCGTTACCGACGATACAGGTAACGGCGAACCTGACCCTCCTTCCGGAGTCGGTCATCCTCTGAACCATGTTCAGGTCGATGACTTCGTCCTGCAGGTCGGGGAGCAGAATGTCCACGATCTCGGGCTCACGGAGAGGCAGTTTGGTCGCCAGGGCGTCGCTCATTGTGGTGATCTCGCCGTTGAGGACCATCTGTCCGAGTCTTGTTTTAGGAACCCAGTCAGTCATTTTAATCAGCCTCCATCTTCTGTTTGATGCTGTCGATTGCAGCCTCGATTCCGTCGTCGATGTGCTTTCCCTTCAGCCTGTCCTCCTCGGGGAGAACGTCGTCGCTGTGGGGTACTTCGAGTCCGGCATCGGTCATTCCGGCAACTGTGGCGAAGAGGACTCCGCCGTGCTGGACGTGCTGCATGCCTATGTCGAGCACTGCGTACTCGATGCCTTCTTTCACCGCTCTCTTACCTGCGAGGTATCCGACGAGGTATGCTGCAGGAATGGATGAACAGGAGTACTCCCATCCCATTGCCTTCAGCTCCTTTGTGGATGCGGAAGCGATGATCTTGTCACCCTCCATCGCGAAGTCCGCGAACTGGATGGTGATGTTCTTGCTGGACCTCCTTACGACGGCCCTGGTCTCTCTCGCTGTGAGGAGCTTCTTACGGGTGTAGTAGTCGGTACGGAGTTCCCTTCTTCTGCGGAACGCAACTTTGTATCTAGGTCCTGTTGCCATCAGATCTCCTCCTTGAGGTGTCCAGCAGCAATCATGTGCTGCTTAAGGTGCCTGCGGGACTTGAACATTCCTCCCTTGGCCTTCCTGTAGTAGAGCCTGTACACGGAGGGTGTGATCTTGCCGTCGGCCCTGAGGGTCTTCAGCTCGTCACGGATGGGCCTGATGGTCGCCATCCAGCGCTCCTTGTCGCGGACACGGGCGTTCGCCGTTCCCTTCCTGGATCCGGGTCCCTTCCTCTTTCCGCTGGCCTTCTGTCCCTGCACGTATCTTATCCTTCCCTTGGATGTTCCATTCTTGGGCTTGGCCTTGATCAGACCGGATGCGATAGCTGTGCGGACGTCTGCGCGGGTGATGCAGTCCTCGATCTCCTCGAGTTTGTCCGGGTTCATCCAGACCCTGTTCTCACCGCACTTCAGGATTTCTGCGGCCATTCTTCTCTGGTTCTTCAGATCGGACATGCTCACACCATCCTGTTGAGGATCCTGATTCCGAGCTCGTCGGCTCTGTCCTCGATTGCCATTCTCTTCTTCGTTCCGACGGTTCCGCCGATACGGATCGCCTGCTTCTTGGGATCGATCTTGTCAAGGTTGTCTACGTTGTAGACGAGAACCTCTTCGAATCCGGTCGGGTGAAGTCCCCTGACGGATGCGGGTCCACGGAAACCGATGTCTACGATGGGTCCGCGCCTCTTGAGCCTCCTCTTCATCTTGGAGTGGATTCCCTTGGGCTTCCTCCAGGTCGAGTCCTTGAACTTTGCGTATCTGAACCATTCCTGCCTCTTGAATGCGGGCCTCCTTCCGGAGATCAGTGCCCTCTTTGCGAGTGCATCTGCGGTCTCGTCATCGATCTCGGCCTTCTTCTTGACCACGTACTCGGTCTCGGTTGCCTCGACGACTGCTGTCTCGGGCTCCTCTTCCTTGACGGGTTCCTTCTTGGCGGGTTCCTTCTTGGCGGGCTCTGCCTTTGCGGGAGCCTCTCCATCGAATGCTGCCTTCCAGTTTGCGACGGTCTTGGGTCCGACTCCGGACAGGGTCTTGATGACCTCCTTGACCTTCACATCGTCGTTGACCGCTGCCTTGAGCTCGTCCACGGTGTTGATTCCGATGGTCTTGAGCTCCTCGATGTTGCCGTCCGTCATTCCACGGAGATCCTTGAAATCTTTCACGGTCATTGTCTCACCTTGTGTGATTTGCCGACGATGTAGATACCGTCCTCGAAGACCCTCTTATCGAAGCCTCTCCTCTGTGTTGCCTTCTCCATGTTGGCTGCAGTCTGACCGCAGGCCTCGATGTCGATTCCCTCTACGGTGACATCCTGGCCGGAGATCTTGACGGTGCATCCCTTTACGATGTTTGCGTAACGGGGTGCGTGGCCTCCCATGTAGTTGTTGATCTCAACGCGGTCGCCTTTCACTGCAACTTTCATCGGGAAGTGAGAGAAAACGATCTTGAGGTCATACTTGAATCCCTCTGTGACACCCACAATCATGTTCTTGATGTGAGCGACAAAGGTTCCAACCATGGCCTTGTCCTTGACTCTCGGATACTCGCAGCTGACGCTGACTTCTCCCTCTCCGACGGCAATACTTATGTTAGGGTACGCGAAGTTTCTGCTTAATTCTCCCTTAGGTCCTTTGACCTTCATGGTACCTGCGTCGTATGTGACGGATACCCCACCGGGGATAGCGATGGTGCTTTCGATTTTCCCTGCTATTGTCATCTATATTCCTCAATACACATAGGCTAACAGTTTTCCGCCGATTCCGAGCTCTTTAGCGCGCTCCTGGGTGATCACACCTGCGGTGGTCGTCATGATCAGGAGTCCGAAGTCCTGGGCGGGCAAGAACCTTGCCTCGACCTTCTCGACATCGGTGACCTTGACGGAGTACCTGGGTTTGATTACACCACAGTCATTGATCGCTCCATCGAGCATGACGTGGAATTTGCCTGCCTTTCCATCCTCAACGTATTCGAACTGACTGATGTAACCTGCGTCCTGCATAACCTTCAGCACACGGCCGATGAGCTTGGAGGACGGCTCGATTGTACAGTCAGACTTTCCGTTGACGGATGCGTTCTTTATTACGCACATTGCGTCATTAAGTGGATCGCTCTGCATTTATGACACCTCACGAATACTTCTTGAAACCAAGCTCTGGGGCCATGTCCCTGAAGCACTGGCGGCACAGATGCATTCCGTATCTCCTGATGATTCCTCTGCGGCGTCCGCAGCGGGTGCATCCAATGGATCTTCCGAACTGTTTCTTGGGTTTCTGTGTGTTCTCTTTCACTGGACCACCTCAATCTGGAAGTTGTCTTTCATGTACTGGATCGCCTCATCGCGTCCAACGCGGTGGGACTTGGGGATCCTCCTCTTGAGGAGGGCCCTCTGGGTGATCCTGTTTCCGGGTCTCCTGAGGACGACGCTGATATCCATTCCGAAGATTCCGATCTCGGGGTCGTATTTCATACCCTCGAAGTCGGTGTAATCGGAGATACCGAAGGACATGTTGCCCTCCTTGTCGAAGGAGTACTCGGGTACACGCATCTCTCTGATGGAGAGTGCCTGCTTGACGAAGTCAACGGCTGCGTCGCCCCTGAGGGTGACCTTGCATCCGAGAGGCATTCCCTCACGGATTCCGAGGTCCCTGTTGACGGTCTTGGAGAGTGTCTCGACGGGCTTCTGCTTGGTCACCATCTCGAGGACCTTCTCTGCCTTTGCGAGCCTCTCTCCTGCCTCTCCGACTCCGATGTTCACAACAACTTTCTCCACGTGGAGATCTCTCATTGTGCTCATTCGGATGCCTCCAGTGTGATCGCGGGCTTGTCTGCTCCGATGATGAAGCAGTTGTCCAGGATTGTCTGGGTGTCGTCGGAGAATACAACGACGTTGGGTGCGGATCCGCGGATGATCTGGACCTCTTTGACGGTCTTGATCTTACCGGACTGTGCTCCTTCCTTGATCAGGACGGTGCTTCCAGCTGCGAAGGGGTAGCACTCGAGGACCTTCTGTCCCTCGTACTCCACCTTCAGGGTGTCGTTGCACTTGTAGTCGTTCTTATCCAATACGATGTTCCTTCCACCGCTGAGGTTGAGCTGGAATTTTCCGTCCTTGACGACGGTCTTGTCCTGGATCTTGTAGAGACCCCACGCTGCCTCATCCTTGGAGATGGGGACGAGTGTGAGCTTTCCCTTGTTGGTGATGAACATGCGGTAGTAAAGGTCCATCTTGGGGATGGAAACCGCGTCCATGAATCCGATCGGTGCCTTGGGGTCCTTGACGGCCTTGCCGTTCACGAACAACTCGCGGTTTCCGATGATCCTCTTAGCTTCTCTGGCGGTGTCACATGCTTCGATCATGTCCCTGAGTACGACGACAGCTGCCATGGAGTCCTCGACGGAGTGTGCTCCTGCGTTCTGCTTCGTGATGAAGACGTTTGCCTTCCTCTTCAGGGGCCATGACCTGGGCGCTGCCAATCTCTTCATGTGGTCGCTCATTCTTTAGCCTCCTTCTTAGACAGTGAATCCATCCTCCATGCGTCCTCGGTGTTCAGCTTTGTGATCACCAGGTTGGATGCGTGGATGGGGCGCTCGGTCTCGGTTCCGTCTGCCTGCTTGATCGTGACGCCTTCGATTGCGACGCGTCCGGTCTTGGTGTAGACGTTGACGACCTTACCCTCGATGTTCCTGATATCCTCGTTTCCGCGAACGACGACGACGGTGTCTCCCTTGCAAACCCTTGCTGCGCGCCTTCCGTATTTCTCACGGAGGTCGTCGCTGAGGTGTGCGGAGAGCATCTTCCTCTTGACGTGTGCGGTCGCGTTGGCCTGTGCTTTCCTCTGTGTCCTTGCTTTGCTGCTTACCATTTCTCACACCTCAGATGATAGTGCTCGCGGTAGCGGACACACGGGGCCACCTCTCAGCGGCTTCCCTGGCTACGGGGCCTTTGATGTCTGTTCCCTTGACCTCTCCGGTCTCGGTGGTGATGACCGCTGCGTTGTCCTCGAAGAAGACCATCGTTCCGTCGGGCCTCCTTACGGGGCGCCTCTGGCGGACGATGACCGCGAAGACGATCTGTCTCCTCATCGCGGGTGTTCCCTTCTTGACGGAAGCGATCACAAGGTCTCCGACTCCTGCGGACGGGACCCTCCTTGCTGTTCCGTGGTAACCGGGAACGGTGATGATCTCGATTACCTTGGCTCCAGTGTTGTCGATCACATCGAGACGCGATCCGTTCTGAAGTCCTCTTGTCTGGTTTCCGGCAATTCCCTTCATCTGAATCACTCCTTCTTCTCGATGACTACGAAAGTCACGGTCTTCGCCAAGGGCCTGCATTCCGCGATGGTGACCTTGTCGCCGACCTTGAGGCCGAGGCAGGGGGAGGCGTGTGCCACGTACCTGCTCGACTTCTTCTCGTATCTCTCGTACTTATGCATGTACCTGAGGTAGTTGCGCTCCACGACGACGGTCTTGTTCATCCTGACTGTCGCAACCACTCCATCGATCGTCTGTCCCCTGACTCCCAGTGTGCCGTGGAAGGGGCAATTGGGGTCATTGCACTCCGAAGTAGGAGGGACGACGTCGATTCCGATGTCCTTGATTTTTGCTGTCATTTTTATTCACCTAACCTTTTTGATTCTGTCCTCTGGTCGGTAAACTATCTTTGATCCGATGATGTCGATGGTTCTGCCTTCATATGTGAACCTGAATTCATTGCCTGGCTTGGGTACCATTCTCTCAGTTCCG
>JAEEGI010005487.1_pt1 | contig 29193 bp, 27 predicted proteins | sample 8958751 | NCBI WGS metagenome assembly JAEEGI01 (sample SAMN16246545, study PRJNA631951) | gut metagenome | biome: gut microbiome; feature: rumen; material: KS-attached | host: Bos | place: Iran: Karaj | collected 2018-10 | reverse complement strand
CGTTAATCATTGAAGATGGAATTGAGCTCGGTTTCCCACTTCTTCACTTCAGAACGATTGTCGAACCAGTATTCCTGGAGCATCGGAATGATGTCATAGTTGATGACCTGGTGCAACCAGGCGTCATCCACGCTCTTCTGGCCGCAGAAATAGCTGTGACCAAGCTCGAAGCCGGTTCCAAGTGATTCGTCCTTGGCGATGGCGCGGTTGAGATCCTCGATCTTCTCGATGAGACGGTCAAAACGAGGATTGGCCATAGCTGCCTGGTACTTCTGGAAGCCCTCGGACTTGAATCCCGGATGCATCTCATAGAAACTGAACCGACGGCGAAGCGCATAGTCAATCATGGCCAGCGACCTGTCGGCGGTATTCATCATTCCGATGATATACACATTCTTCGGGACAAAGAACTTCTCATCCTTGTATGCGAGGGTCAGTTTCTCACCCCGGTAATCCTTCTCGATAAGCATCAGGAGCTCGCCGAAGATCTTGGACAGGTTACCTCGGTTGATCTCGTCGATAATGAAGAAATGCGGCTTATCCGGATTGTTGGCGGCGTTTATGCAGAACTTGTAGAAGATGCCTCTCTGGAGCTCGAAATCACTTCCAGACGGCTTGTAGCCAAGGATGAAGTCCTCGTATGAATAGTTCTGATGGAATTGGATGAGGCTCACACGGGACTCGTCCTTCTCACCCATCAGTTCGTAGGCTAGACGACGTGCGCAGAAAGTCTTTCCGACACCTGGGGCTCCCTGAAGGATGATGTTCTTCTTGTTCTTCAGCAGGTTCTCAAGATTCGTTAGGTCATCCTTGGACATATAGACCTCCTCAAGGAAATCCTCCCGGGAATACTTCTCGTAGGAAGATACATGGCTCGCACTCTTGTTGGATTCACGAATAAGATCCATCAAGACTCCATATTCGTCCTTGGTCAACTTGAAGAAACTGCCGTTGGGATTCTGGAGGAACTCCATCTTCTGCAGGTCGGCATTCTCCTTGACGCTTGCGTAGGGGATAGGGGTCATCAAGGACTCCACCTTCTCGAACCAGATCTGTTGCCCATCATTCTCTTTTGACACGATGGCGAGAGCCGTGATCTGCTTCGTAGGATTCGCCTCATAGCAGATGACCTTGTCACCAGCCTTGGCATCGGTGAAATTGTGGAAGATCCTGCGCTTGTTGCCGTTATCATTGTAGAGCGTGTAGTCCTGCTCATCGCCCACGGGCCAGTCCGTCATACTCCAAACAGAAGGATTGGCGCAGAGCCACCAGTACCGGCAGTCCTCTTCAGGGACCACGCCACCGGTCACGAGGATGGTGAGGCGCTTGACGTAATCTTCGTATTGGGTGATTTCCGTGAGCGTCTTCATGGCCTGGAACTGCTGAGTCTCCCAGTTGCCTATCTCCGTCCAGCGGACCTTCCGGAGGCTGCGGTACTCGTCCCTCTTGTCGTCATAGTAATACTCGGACTCGACGACGCCACGGCCGACGATCGTCGTGCGGCCACGCTTGGCGAATACGATGTCACCGACCTGTATATCGTTGGCAAACTCCCAAGTAGCAAGGCTGGCATTCATATAGGAACCGTCCAAGCCATATTCCTGACGCATCTGGTCCCTCATCGTCTCCCGGCTTTCATATTCCTGGAGATTCCCAAGTTCATCCCATCCCAGGCACATCACACCTTCCGAGGTGCAGTCATTCCATTTGCGGGCATTCTCGCCGGGGGAGTACATCCAGTACTTGACATCCTTCTGGGCGACAGGCTTCACGGGTGTAGTCTCTTCCCAGAAACGGCTGACATAGAAGTCCAGGTCAACGACAACACAGTTCAGGTTCTCATCCTTATAGCAGTCGGAGGTAAGGACAGAATTGAGCATCGGACGGATACCTGGATCTTCCTGAACGGCGGCACGAAGGATATTGAAGAACTCGACAGCCTGCACATATCCAGGGGCATCGGCTCCTTTCCTAACCACGTAACTGGATTCCAGAACCTTCGTTGTCGCCTTGACCTCGGAATACTTGTAGATATAGTACTTGTCCGGGAACCGGGACCACAGGTAGGTGCTAATCGCATTGATGTCCTGATAATGCATCTTCTCCGGCCAGTGGTCCTGACGGATACGGTCGGACTCAGCCCGAAAGCGATTGATGCGCCCTTCAAGCGGAGTCGATTCGTCAAACAGATCCCGGAACATATTCCGCACCGTCTCCGGCTCGGCATCCCACATTTCCTTGAGCATCGAGCGGACGAAATGATTCCTGGATGTCAAAAGGTTGTCATGAAGAGACGTAGCCTCCAGGAACATGGCTCCGAATTCGGGAGCATCGATATCCCAGACGTCCTGGAACTTCTTGACAGCTTTCCACTTGTATATCTCGTCTGCAATATGGGTGGGGAAATACTGCTTATAGCCGGCGATTACTTCCTGAAGCTTGTTGCGGTTGATCGTTATCATATCGTGATAATGCTACTTGTTTATTACACTGAGAAGGTGATCGTATGATGTGATAAGATCATACTTAACCGTGTTTCCTGAAATAGAAGCGAAGTGACGTCTTGCACATTCGATCTTGGCCTCTTCTACACCTCGGTTTTCTCCGGTAAGAAGGGCGGCCTTAGTTTCTGCCACAAAGTATATGTGCTTCACCTCACCCTCCTTAAATACAATGGCCCAGTCAGGATTATAGTGGCCCATAGGTGTATTGATATAGAATCCCCTCGGCAACTTCGAATAGACGACTATCTCATCCTTCATCTCTAATTGTTCCGCAAATTGGACTTCATTCTGACTATCCATCACCACTAAGTCATACAATGATTTTGTGGATTCAATAGCATTGTGTCCAAGTTGACCACGTATAGGATCAGCAGAGAAGATATCCGACTCATATGTTGCGTTCATCCTGTGATAAGCAATATGCTGAATGACGGAAAGAGCCTTCTGACTGTTAATGATAGCGGCAGCTTTGATGATGAACTCCTCGGGATTCGCCTTAAACAAATTGAATGTTTTCGGGGATATCTGCTTCAAAACACTAATGATGGTCTTTCGAGTCAGCTGTGTGGCTTCAACAAGTTGGCCGACCAAATCATATTTGACGGAAGATCCAACCACTTCTCGAAGGGTGCTATCGTGACTCTCCTTTACCTTCATTGCTTCCCCCTTGAGTAAAGCCTCTTTGCTCTCAATCTGAGCCATCGAACCAGTTGTAATGACCACGCGGATCTGAGTAACAGATAGTTTCGCGTTCAATTCATTGACAGAGCGTTCTATCAGATCCTTAGTTTCAAAATCAACGGTATAGTATGTTTTGACATTGATTCGTTTCCACAATTCCTGGAACTCCGCTTTCTTAAACTTCTCTTCATCAAAACGCGCCTCACGTGCCTTATTACGGTTTTCTGGCTTGATGGAGGAAGGATTGAAGACAGAATCGAGTATTTTTATAATAGCGGGGATGGACTCAATGTATTCCTCACCAAAGTCAAGTTTGCCTGCACGCTTATCGTCGAAGTATTTCTGGGTTAATTGACCACGTCGAACATAGCCATATGAGATAAGATTCTCATGCAAGCCTGCAGCATCCTCTTCGGTCAGTTTCCTTTCATAACCATCCACGAACAAGTTCGCTCCAACAAACAGCTCCGCAGTTATGACTTTCGGACGATCAGTAACCTCATTTGCAATCTCAGTCTGTAGTCCAGATGCGAAGTCATCATAACTCTGGCTGGCAATAACTGTTAGGACATTGATGTCAAACACGGCCGCTCCGAGTACGTCTTCATCTTGACGGTCTCCTTCTTGATTGACGCAGAGACGCATGCCACGACCGACCTCCTGACGCTTTTTAACCGTGTTATCAGAATCCTTCAGCGTACAAATCTGGAATACGTTAGGATTATCCCAACCCTCTTTCAACGCAGAATGTGAGAAAATGAAACGTACCGGTTCAGTCAAACTTAGCAGCTGCTCTTTATTCCTCATAATGAGGTCATAAGCATCAGAATCCGAACTGTCAGTGGAACCTCTCTCCAACTTAGGGTTGACCATATGGCCCTTTTTGTCAATAGAGAAATAGCCTTGGTGAACCTGAGAAGGTGTAAACTTCCCAAGATAGTTCAAATAGTCGGTGTCGCCGAATTCGGTCACAAAGCTCTCTATCGCATTCTGGTATTCTTCTTCAAACATTGTGGCGAATTTACCGGGCTCGGCACCATTGTCTCCATATTTGCGGTAATTGTCCACATGGTCAATGAAGAATAAGGACAGAACTTTAATCCCTTTACCATACAGAATTCTTTCCTTCTCCAAATGAGCCTTGATAGTCTCATGAATCTGCTGCCGACGGACATAGTTCTCATTCACTGCACCGACAGACTGTCCCTCATACAAAACAAGATTATTCGCAAACCTAATACAGCGCTGAAGACCATCTATCGATTCTACAATCAGATGATTCTCATACTCTGATAATTCGCCACTCTTTTCGTATACATTATATCGTTCAGAGACTGATGCAATGATTTGTTTGACACCTGTTGCCGTTTTCTTATCATGGCCAAGACGAGCTACCGGATTACCCTGTGAAATGATTATCTTCTCCAAATAAAGGTAACCGTTTGTGGCTGTCGTGCCAATTTGCTGAGTACCAATTACGTCTATCTTCTTCACAAGATGCTTGTTGTAAGCATCCATTGCATCCAGCCGATAAACCATATTGTACACATCTCCCGCACGATGCGTCGCAGAATACAGGAGGGTGAAAAGTGGTTTGAACTCTTGCAAGCCCGCCCTTGTTGCATTGTCCCTATTCGTTCCCAAAACGCTTTGAGGCTCATCAATGATAAGAATAGGGTTAGTAGCAGCTAAAATATCGATAGGACGACGGGAGCGGAAAGAGTCTAACTTCATCCGGATTCTTCGAGCATCTTTCCCTCGAGCATTGAAAGCTTGGGTATTGATGATCATCGCATACATATTACTATCGCTAGCAAATGTATCGATCTTCGTGGGTTGAGTCGAGTCATATACGAAGAACTGGATACGCTTTCCATATTCATCCGCAAAATGGTCTTGCATGATTTGGAAGCTCTTGCAGACGCCCTCACGTATTGCAATGGATGGCACCACAATAATGAACTTGCTCCAGCCATAGCGCTTGTTGAGCTCGAACATGGTCTTAATGTACGTGTAGGTTTTACCCGTACCGGTTTCCATCTCAATGGAAATGTTTAGACCATCACCAACTAAACTATCGATGGGTTTGATACCCTGGGCAAGTTGAATGCGACGAATGTTGTCAGCTAAAGCGGCTCTATCCAATTCCAGAGGGTTGTTCCTGATGCCCAAATCGAAGAGAGCTCCTGTGAAACCCTCACCTTGGTCTATCCTATAAGAGAATCCTTCGGAGAACTTCTGTCCGACAAACACATCGCACACAGCCTTGGCCGCATCCGTCTGGAATCTCTGATGTTTGAATCTCAGTTTCATAGCCGACTAGATTACACGAATACGCTTTATGGCGTCTTCTTCCGACCATCCACAGCGCTGCTTGAACTGCTCAATCAGATTCATCTTCTGGGCGTCATCCTGGAAGCAACTGTCGCGGAAGACTACTCGGAGGGGGTGATAATCAGCAATGGTGTCCACCACCTCATTCCCCATATTGTCCGCAAAACAAGCCACGAGATCTCCGTCATTCACATTGTAAACGGTGCAGCCAGCCACTTCTTTTGATATCAAAGGGAGCGAAAGCTCAACGCCCCATTGAAGCATACAACCAAACAATAAATCCAAGTCGGTCGCGTCACTCTTGATATTATTGAGGAACAGATCCAGATTGTCCTGTGAATACTCTGAAGGCGCTTTCTTAACGTCCTCAAATAAAGTATCTGATATCTTAAAGACCCTGAAGCCAATGTCAAGTTTGGGCTCATCTATTTGGCCAAACAAACCACCATTATTACTAGTGGAAGAATCATATTGTTTACCGATTCTACGACATCTCTCCTTGGCAATCTCACATATATTAACAGGTAAATTATGAGATTCCAGAAAATCAATCGCTGTTTGAGTGATTTTCTTCTCTTTATTAGACTGTGTGGAAGTGACTTCAAGCTTTTCAGGGAGTTGAATCAGGATGCATTTGCGGTGTCCTTCGTCTGCATTGTTTTGTAAGAGAGTTGCATGGAAGGTCGTGCCGCTACCGGAGAAGAAATCCATAATAACCATCTCTTTATCATTACAATTCTCAATAAAACTACGGATTAGTTCTACTGGCTTTGGATTAGAGAATGGGGTATAAGGCGTTCCAAATAAACGCTTTAATGCATCCGTATCTTTTCTTGTCTGCATCTTGAAATATGCACGCATCACATCAAGACGGTCCTCGGTTATATACGTTTTCTTTGCAGGAAGTTTATCATCAGTATCCGGGAACCAAATAAGATTGTCACGAATCCAACTGTCCCAAGTCGCCCGTGTGCAACTCCATCCTCGGGATGGCGTTGCACACGGGCGACCGGTTTTTGGATTTAGCCGCTCGTCCTTAGGACCAGAACTCTGTGGATCATCGATGGGACCAATACGAAAAACACCACTTTCGTCTGCAAAATGATAATTCGCAATATTATCCCCATTTAAATCATGTTCGTCATAATACTTTTTGAGATTCTCTTCAATTAAAGCGTAATTATCTCCACCTTGCTTATATATTTCAAGCAAATCTTTGAATGCGGGATTGGAGACTCCGTAATTGGCTAGTTTTATACTCTCAAGGTTCTTACAAAAGACCAAACAATATTCGTGAGCTGTAGAGACAACATAAGGGTCATTCTTTGGAGTACCGTCAACAATGATTTCTGCGATGAAGTTAGCTTCTCCAAATACCTCATTCCCGATTTTCCTAAGATTGTCAACCTCGTTATCATCAATACTAATGAAAATTACACCATCATCAGTAAGGAATGACCTTGCAACGAGTAAGCGTGCATAAATCATCGAACACCAATCCGAATGGAAACGACCATTTGTCGCAAGATTCTTCCGATAACGATTACCTTCTTCATCAATGACTCCGGATTCTTCCTCATAATCCTCTCGAGAGATGTGGAAACTATCGTGATATACGAAGTCTTTTCCTGTATTATATGGCGGGTCAATGTATATCATCTTCACTTTGCCCATATAGGAAGTCTGCAATAACTTCAGAACTTCCAAATTATCGCCCTCAATATACAAGTTCTTAGTTGTATCCCAATTAACACTTTCTTCGGGATAAGGGCGGAGAGTCTTGTTGATAGGCGCGGCGGCATCTGAACGAGCGGATCTCTTGCCAACCCATGTAAAATCGTACACTTCATCCCCATCGTCAGCGATATTGTCCTCACCTAAAAAGGACCGAAGTTTCTCAAAATCAACAACGTGTTCGACATGATGAATGCCGTCAGGATCCGTCACATCCTTCTCGGTAAAACACGCCGGGAGTAATTTGTACAATGCCTCAAGGTTGAAGCTGCTTCCGTCTGGGGTAGCACAATTAATTCTCTGAAAATCCATATTAAAGTAATTCTTTTAATTCTTTCTCAAGCATTTCCAAATCTTTACGCTCAATCTTCAGATCTGCGTTTATAATCATCTGCTCGCTGAATTGTCGTTCAGCGCGAATCTTATTCTCTAAAGATGAGACAACCTTCCTCTTGGCTGAAAGCGCCTTACGCAGTTCTACGACCCTTTGAAGGTCAGCATTATCTGCCGGTTGAATCCCCGATACATAGGAAACAATACTATTGTAAATCAGGTCCAATGAAATCCCACTAAGTGGCAAGCGAAGTTGGGCCCTACTCATCCAGCGAGAGCGATATGATTCGGTGATTCTGAAAAGCCCTTTTGCTTCATCAGTCCACTGCTTATAGTTAATCAGCAGGCGGCACTTTGCATCGTTCTCAAGGATGAATACCGTATGCCTTGGAAGGCCCTTATCTATAAAAGTGAATACATCGTCGGGGCAGTCCTGTGATTTGACAAGAACATGGAAGACCGTTATCTCATGTACTGTTTCTCCATCCTCAACCCCAAGCGTATCAGCTGTAAGCTTATATAGCCACGTGATTTGATCGACATCTTCAACAAATCGCTGGCGAATCCGGTTGTTAACGGGCATATTGTCGTAGAACGCCTTCTTAGGGACATTCTTACCAACGAGTACCGTAGAGGGATAAGACAATATGTTTTCAGTTTCCGCCATTATCTAACCACGAGGAAAGAAATCAATTCAAAGTCATCGAGTCCCTTGATGTCACCACGTAACGCTGACGTTTCGCCAACGGAGAAAAGGCTAGCGATATCATTCTCTTCTTTTACATTGATGATACTACCAATTGCATCACCCAGAAGTTTGGAATAAGTTGTCATTTTAAGGCCATCACGGGTTTCTCTGTTGAAGACACGACAAAGAGAAGCCTGTGGTACATTCTTTCCCTTGCACAAACTACGGAACTTATCAAGCAGTTCCTTAGGCGACAGATGATTGATGACGACAGACCCATCGTTTCGGACATAGATAAGGTAGAACGGATGCAGGCGGTTCTTCTTATCGATATTGATGCCCTTGTTACGATTCTTCAAGACATATATGACACCAGGCTCAGTAAACTCGTTGTGGCTCACAACAGCGTGGAGGCCAAAGGGAGTATGTTCCACGTTCTCGTGCGTCTTCATGTACTCCAGCAAGTCCAGACGGAATTCATTGAGGCCAAGATCCATAATGGACACGCCACTATTCATCTCCTCAATGTCGACGACCTCTTCCTGTAATTTCTTCAGCTGAGCCTTCCGGTATTCCAAGTCGCCTTTCTCCTCTGGAGAGATAGGATTATCATCACCGGTGGAGGTTAGGACGGAAACCTTCATTCGTGCCTCAACACGGCCCTTGAGGTCGATATACTCGTCTAGGGTCATGTCTGGCCAGTAGTTGACCAACTGGATAACATCGTTCTTGGATCCAATACGGTCGATACGTCCGAAACGCTGGATGATGCGGACGGGATTCCAATGGATGTCGTAGTTGATGAGGTAGTCGCAGTCCTGAAGGTTCTGCCCCTCGGAGATGCAGTCGGTCGCGATTAGGACTTCGATCTCCTCATCGATATTCGGATAGACGGAAGCCTTTTCCTTGGAGATAGGGGAGAAGAGCGTCAGGACCTTGTTAAAATCCAGCTTCTCTTTGAGCTTAATAGTGCTCCTCGCCTCGACATCACCGGTGACAAGGGCAGTGTCCATGTCATACTTCTCCTTGATGGGCTTCGCTAGGTTCTCATAGAGATAGACGGCCGTGTCAGAGAATGCAGTGAAGATGATGACCTTCTTGTTTTCGCCATTGATGGGGTTGGCGAACTTGTTCCGGAGATCGTCAATGAGTTGCTGAAGTTTGCTGTCATGCTCGGGCGTGATGTCGTCTAGCATCAGCTTGGTAAGGGCTAGTTCTTCCTGGTCTCGGACAAGATACTGCCGCCAAGCTGTATAGTCCATGTCCTCTAACGCAATCTTGTTCTTCTTGGTGCCGATGAAAGCGTCGTTTTCGGCATCGTCTATGTCGAAGTCGTAGCCCTGAGCTTCCTCCACGTCAATGAAGGTATCGTGGTTGTCAATCTTCTCGATGGTGGAGGTAATAAGATTCAGAACACGCTCCAAGGTAAGGCGGAAGGAGTTTACAGAACTCTCCAGTCGCTTGAGCATGAGGATGCACATAATGCGCCGGATTCCCATTTCGCGGCCGACCAGGGAAAGACCGGCACCGTGTGTCTCCGGGTCGAGCTTATATTTCTCCGCTTTGCTAGCCAAGATGAACTCTGATGGAGTATAAATAGCCAGATTAAGCTTCTGTAGCTGAGCGAAAATCTCGTTGTAGTTGATTGCTGTCGGTAAATCCGTAAGGGATGGACGACGGGAAAGCGGAGCGAGGCGTGTCGGGAACTTGCCGACCGCCGCAGTATCGTAATAAGCCTCGATATGCTTTCGACTGCGGGCAATGGTGACAGAGTCCAAGACCTCGAAAAAGTCGAAGCTGAGCATCCCAAGGAGCTTGTCTGTGCTACGCTCTTCGCTGGGCAGCTTAGCCCACTGGTTGTAGGCCTTCTGGGCTTGCCGGAAGATGTCGTCGATGGAAGATTCCGTGTTAAGGATGGAATCCATCCGCTGGACATCTCCCTCGTAAGCAAGCTGGAGCTGGTTCTTAAGATCGTTGAAACGGTTATTGACCGGGGTTGCAGACAACATCAGCACCTTGGTCTTAACTCCGGCCTTGATAACCTTGTTCATCAAACGCAGGTAGCGGTTCTCGCGGGGATCTTCATCTTCATCCCCCCATGTGAGCTTGCCACCATTGCGGAAGTTGTGAGATTCGTCAATGACCACCAAATCGAAGTTGCCCCAGTTGATTTTGTCCAGTGCTATACCGTTGGACTGGCCACCGGCACGAGATAGGTCGGAATGGAAGAGAACGGTGTATCCGAGACGGTCAGCCGCAATAGGATTGGTAACGTAGTTGTTTCGGTAAGTCATCCAGTTGTCGCAGAGTTTCTTAGGGCAAAGGACCAGAACGGATTTGTTGCGAGTCTCGTAGTACTTTATTACGGCGAGGGCCGTAAAGGTCTTACCCAAACCGACGCTGTCTGCCAGGATGCAGCCGTTGTATTTCTCCAGCTTGTTGATGATGGCCAGGGCGGCATCCTTCTGGAAGTCATAGAGCTTGTTCCAGATCTTGCTATCCTTGAATCCCGTCGCCTCGTTGGGTAGGACGTCTTCGGAAATATCCTCCAGGAATTCGTTGAAGATGTTGTATAGGGTGACGAAATAAATAAATTCCGGAGAATTCTCTTTGTAGATGTTCGAGATGTGATCTATGATTTCCTCGGTAACGTCGGCAAAGTCCTTGTCGTTGTTCCAAAGTTCGTTGAACACACGAAGGTATTGTCTGGCATTCTCTCCATCAATGCGCTGGACATAGTTCATCAAATTATTCCCCCTCTCGCAGCCTAACCCCGTTGTGGTAAATTCATTGACCGGAAGATACGTGAAATTCTCATTGGTACCAGCTACGGAAACAAATCCCATCATCTGCTGGGGCGTGGTGTTAGACTTGAACTTGACCTTCTCCTTGATCCACTTGGCGCACTCGATGGCGATGGCTTTCTGAGTGAGTTGGTTCCTCAAACGGACCTCGAACTCGGAGCCGTACAACGTGCGCTCGCGGTTGATACGGGGGATAAAAAACTCCCTGCGCTGTTTGGATTCACGTTCCTGGACAAATGAAGGGGCAGTGAAAATGAAACGCAGTTCATCAATGTCCTGCAATTGTTCCTTCAGCTCATTGAAGGCGTAGATGGAGAAACACGCGGCTGCGATGCTTACCTTGGTGCCTTCGCCGATAGTGACGCGCAGGTTGTCTACGACCTTGTTGTTGATGTTGTCAAAGAAAGAGAGGGAAGTGTCAGGGAAAACGCTGTCCGGAGCAGGAGGTGCCGGTGCCTCGTTCTTCCGGTGGACCTCGATGACATTGCCCAGATGGAACTCTTCAACCCAGAATGCAAAGCGGGGGACACCTTGTGCGTCTTCCCGAATGCCTTCAGGATGGAAGGTGTAATCTACTACTTCAACGATGGCCCTGTCGCGCTGCTTGGCATAGCCGACAGCCAGAGCGAGGTACTTATACTGACGGGGGAGGAAGGGGAAGCCGCCTTCCACGATGTCATCGACATAGTATTCCTTCGAGAAATCCTTGACGACCTCGGGATTCAGCTTGTACTTGGTTGCCGGATCCTTGATCAGGTACTTGTTGGCCGTAGTGCCTTCCTTGACTTCTCGGTACTCAATCTTTTTCGTACCAGCGACTATCTGGTCGAAAAAGACCTGCTTTATGGGCAGATAAAGAGTATTCTCTTTATTGGGGGCTTCCATTGTGGTTCTTTCTTGTGAATTGCTTAACCTACAAATTTAACATTTTTTCATCTCGTATCTACCTTCTGTAATGATTTTCTGACTATTAGCTATACGACCAGCGTGTTTACCATCGTGTCCCTGTGGTTGATGAAGGCCTCCGTAATCTTGTAACTCTCAGTTTGTTCATACTCAAGATAATGCATCCCTGTACCATCGAAACCGATGATGTCCGCATCAGGAATTGCCAACAAAATAGGGGCAATGGGTGACGATGATGTACTGTGAACCCTCCCTGGCCATCTCGACAATCCGGGAGAAAAGTGACAGCTGACGGTTGGGAGAAAGGGCGGCTTCAGGCTCATCCATGAGGAAGATACCGGTCCTTGTAAAGGTCTTGATGAAGTTCAGGAAGCTCTCGCCGTGTGACTGCTCGTGAAGGGTCTTTTCTCCGTACATCGGACCCCAGCCTTTCTCGTACTCGATGGCCTGCGTCGAGACGTTGTAGAAGCTCTCGGCCCGCAGGAAGAATCCCCGGTTCTTGTCATGGACACCCTTGCCGATGGTAATGGCGTCGCAAAGATCGGAATAGTCGTCGTGGGTGGAGAAACGGTAGTTCAGGGAACCGCCCTCCGGATTGAATCCATAGGCAATCGCGATGGCCTCCAGAAGGGTTGACTTCCCGGAGCCGTTCTCGCCGACGAAGAAGGTCACTGGCTTACAGAACTGTAACTTCTGCAACAGGGAGATCGCCGGAATCCGTGTCAGGTAGGATTCTTCCTGGATTTTGTTCCAGTCGATAGAAATGTAATCGATATACATGGCGGCCACTCTATTGTTTGCAGTAATCTTTCCTAACCGCATTCACAACGAGAGCAATCCATATCATCGTTCCGTAAAGGAGTATCACTCCAATCGAACCGTGTAGGACTCCTTCTGTGAACCGAAACCACGGATCCTCCGTAATTATAAACCGGAAGATATCCAACACGATGACAGCATAAAACATGAATAGAATTAAACCCAGAAGACATCTTAGGGCTTTGTCTGAATGGCATAATAGCCACGCTGAGACCAGGTATATCGAGACACCCAGCGTCCATAAGATACAATGACCCATCCCAGGCATATGGTTTAACGTTTGGGGGTATTATTACTTGCTTTCGCGGGCAAATATAAAGGGCGGTTGTGCCAAATCGTGATACAATACCTGAAAAATCGTGTATCTTTTCAGACCACCCCCAAGAAGGAGGTGGCCACGTAGCCGAACTGTTTGAATTACCGACGGAGCCAGTCAAGGAACTCCTCAATCGGGGAGGCCTTGAAACTGTGATGCAGGAGCTTTGCCTTCAGGAGACGGGGGGTGTCGCTCGATAGCTGATCACGCAGGGCAATTGCCCGAACACGCCATCCGGAGACCATTTCATATCCCTTCTTTCCACATTCGCATTCATACTCTAGGTCCACGCGACCGCTGAGCGGAGAACCAACGTAGCGGTAAGGGAACAGTGTCTTCCTGCATTTGGGGCATGTTACCTGGAAGAGTTCCGGGTGCTCGATGTTGCAGCGGATGAAGGACCCCAGCCATACAGGGTCGGGAGCGATTTCCGCCACCCAACCCATGCTGTAGGTCATCTCCATGTAGAGTGGGATGAAATAGAACCTGTCATCGTCCTTCCAGTCATCGAAACGGGCGTAGATCTCGTTCGCGTTGATGTAGAACAGTTTGGTGAGGAGACGCTGCTCCTCGGTAGGGCGCAATCCGGCCTTACGAAAGAAATTGTACTTGTCCATGATACAGACTTTTTTTGATTGAACATCCGCATCGTTTTGCCACCGTGGCGTCTGGCAAGCTCGGTTGGCGCTCCTCTTGGGAGACTCTTGATGCACAGGACAAAGTTATGGAGTTCTTTCCAGTTCTCCAAAAGAAAAAGTATATTTGCAAGAGCGCATAACCAATTGCTTGACTGACAGGATATGAAACAAGAAGCCACTCTCACTTCGAAAGACCGTCTCTCAATGGATGACTTTTATGAAATATCCTTGGAGTCGCTTGTCCTGCCGAAAATGGACCGGGAACTTTTCCGGCGTTTTGTCGAAGAGAATAAGAAACCGATAGAGGCACTTTGGTTAAGATTCCTTGCGGAAGAGGCATCCAGGCCCAAGGATGACTGGACACCCGTGATGTTTACGAAGATAGAGGATACGCCACTTCCGAACCTGGCCAAGAATGTGTTGAAAACCCATGATATAACGATGGTCGGGCATTTGGTACAGCATACCCCGAAGGATTTGCTGGGGTTCTGGTCACTCGGCCGCTGCACATTGCATGAGATCATGAAGTATCTGGAAACGATTGGTTTGGAACTGGCTTCAGATTAGTTGGATAATATCGGACCCATGAAATACAGAAACTACTACTGCACTCCGAAGTTCTCCGATGGGGAGAAGATGTACTACGGCGATGTCGAAGGCGTTCCGGAGATCGCCATGATCGAGGCGGAGAACCTGGACGATTTCGAACGCCTGTTCAAGGAGGCGGTCGATGATTACCTGAGCGAGAGAAGGGGAGCGAAGCCCCGGAAGAACCTAGGCTGGATCATCGCCGCTGTTGCCGTCGTCGCCCTTCTCGGGATTGCCGTGGTGACATGCCCGGACAAACAGGACCACAAGGACGCTATCCTGGCGGTCATCAACGAGAAGCTCAACGAGAACATCCAGAAGAACTCCAAGGATGGTGACGATGGGCTGGCGGTCTTGGGCGCTTCCCTTGGGACGTCCATCTCGGGATGGATTCTGGACAGCGGACTGACCGTGGACAACCGATTCATCTACAGCGTCGGGAGGTTCAATACCGGTAAGGACATCAAGAAGGTGTCGATGGGCGTGTTCGGTCATGTTTTCACCTTCAGCAAGGATGATTTGGACAAGATCCTAAAGGAGCTCACTTAATACGTCGAATTAGCAAAGTATGGCAATGAGAAAGATTATCCTGTTTCTTGCGGCAGTCTTGACATTCGCGTCCTGCCAACAGGCTTCGGACATCCCTTTTGAGGAGGTCAGCAACTACTTCTTCCGGAATGATGCCGAGATTCCCGAGAATCCCGTCATTGACAGCGCCGAGCAGTTCGATGCCCTTTTCGGTGCGGCTGCCTTCATGGGTAAGGGCGGGCAAGTCACCCCTGTGGATTTCGACAAGGAGTTCGTCATCGCGGTCGTGAATCCCGTGACGGACTGCAGTACCGAACTCGCTCCGGAATCACTCCGCAAGGTGGACGGCGAGCTCGTCTTCTCGTATAACGAGACGATAGGGGAGCAACAGTCGTGGACCATGCAGCCGATCCTTCTGGTCAAGGTGGACCGGAAATACAAAATGGATAACGTCCGGCTTGAAAGACGGCTCCAGGTGCTTTGACTAGGGGTTGATTGCTCATGAAGTACAGACATAACAAGAAACCCAACGCCTACAAGGCTGCCAACGAGGCCTTCCTGCAGGTGAAGGCGCAGGAGGAGGGGATGCATGTCCTGGACAACGGCGTGATGTACCGTGTCCTGGAGGAAGGTCGGGGGACCAAATGCCCCAAACCGTCCGGCATCGTCTACGTGAACTACACCGGCCGCCTCATCGACGGTACGGTCTTCGACACGACCGAGGGCCAGCCGCTTCCGGCCCTGTTCGTCGTCCGCGACCTTATCATGGGCTGGCAGATCGTCCTCACTAGGATGCACGAAGGCGACAAGTGGGAGGTGTACATCCCTGCGAAGTGGGGCTACGGCGCCATGAATATGGACGACATTCCTGCCCACAGCACGCTCATCTTCGAGCTGGAGTTGGTCAAGATAGAGAGATAGCCATGCAGAAGAAACTCATAGAACTCTCGAACACCTATCTGGCGGCGGGCAACGCCATCCACGACGCCATCCGGGACATCATCAAGAATGCAGGGGGATTCGTCAACGCGTCGAACAACGACCAGGAGAAGCCGGACATCAAGGCCCTCGTCTACGATAGCAAGACGGGGTATTCCACCGCCTATCCCATCCGGGGCCTCCGGGTCAACGACAAGGATGAGGTGGAAGTCTTCGTCGGCAACTTCGGGACCCTCTATACTGACCGGTACCTTCGGGGAAAGGGTTCCGAGGAGCGCTGGCAGCCGCTCAAGAGCTCCAACATCCTCTTCTACCAGACGATCCTCTCCATCGCCGACACCATCGACGTATACCTGCCCCGATGAGAAGGAGTGACGTCATCGGTCTTCTGCTGCTGGCATTCGTCCTGGGATGCCGGTTCTCCGCGCCCGTGGCGGACTTCTATGCGGAGCGCTGCTATCCGGTCATCTCCGCCGGGCTGTCCCTGGTCCCTTCCGTCGTCCCTTTCTCCCTGGAGGAGATCGTCGTGGTCGGCTTCGCCCTGGCCTTCATCGCGGTTCTCGTACGCGCCATACGGAAGAAGGAAGGATTCCTGAAGTGGTTGGGAAAGACCGCCCGCATCGCAATGTGGCTGGTCGTGTGGTTCTATCTTGGGTGGGGGAACAACTACTTCCGGGCGCCGCTATATCCCCGGATGGGCATCGAGCAGGTGACCTATGATGAAGAGGCCTTCTCCCGGTTCCTGGCTGACTATACGGCTGCGCTGAACGGGACGGCGGAGAATACCGCTTCCTGGGACAGGGAGACGCTGGAGGCCGACATCAAGGAGTTCTATTCGTCCCAGGTGACCGGTTACGGATACACGGGGTTGCGTTCCTGGCAGCACGTGAAGAAACCTCTCGTCAACCGGCTCTATTCCGCCGTCGGCGTGCTGGGATTTATGGGACCTTTCCTGTGCGAATCCCAATTGAACCTGGATCTCCCGGACATGGAGTATCCCTTCACGCTTGCCCACGAGCTCGCCCATTTGGCAGGTGTGACGAGCGAGGCGGAGGCCAACTACTGGGCCTACGTCTACTGCCGGCAGTCCGACAACCCCGCCGTTAGGTACAGCGGCTATCTGGCCCTGCTTCCGTATGCCGCGTCGAGCGCAGGATCCCTTCTTCCGGAGGATGCCTGTTCCGAATGGATGGAAACCATTTCCGACAATGTGAAGGAAGATTACAAGTCCATAGGGGAGTACTGGGAAGCGAAACGGGTCGGGGTTATCAACACCGTCCAGCGGTGGATGATGGACCGCCTCCTGCGTACGAACGGGGTCAGCGAGGGCGCCCGCGACTACTACGGTGTCATCGGGATGATCATGACGATGGATGCGAACGGACAGTTGTAAGCTGCGGCATTCCTTTGTATTGTCAGGATGTTTCGTTATCTTTGCTTACGGACATAACCGTCTCAAGCACTAAACAAAACACTGGTTAAACGGCGGCCGGCTCATCTTCCGACGAGTCGGCCGTTCTCATTGCATTGACCGGTCATCTCGGCCTTGACGAACACCAGCCCCAGGGCGCGGATGAGGGCCTTGACGTCCTTCCTCCGCTTGGGAGGGAAGTACGCCAGGACCCCCTTGTCCTTCTTCCTCTTCTTCCTTCTCGCCACGGCCGGTCCGGTTATCGGTCATCTGGACAGTCCGGAATGGGGTTCCTCCCGGACGGCCTCGCGGGCCGCCTCGGCCTTCTGCTCCTGCTGGACCTCTTTGGCGCCTGCCGGACGGAACTGCCCGTAGTCGGCCTTCTCGCCCTTCTCCATCTCCGCCCGGATGGCCTCGATGCGCTGCGTGATGGCCGTCGAGCACTTCCGGACGTTGCCGAGGACGCTCTTCAGGAAGTCCGGCCCCTCCTGCAGGGAGCCGAGCCAGGACTTGAGGTACTTCGCGCTGTCATCCTTCACGTGCTTGGAGAGTCCGTACTGGCTGGCCACCACGGCGGCGGACAGCTCGGCGGTGAGCTCCTCGCGGGCGTAGGGAGGCGTTCCGAATGGATGGCCGAGCTCCGGACGGTTGAGCCGGGACTCCGCGCCGGTGGCGTGGGCGCACTCGTGGAGCGAGTTCGTCGCGAAGGCCTCGCCGTCGATGAACTGCTCCCGCTTCGGGACGACGATCTCGTCCCGGGAAGGGGAGTAGTAGGCCTTGTCGCCCGCGACCTGGTTGATCGGGCAGAGGAACAGGTTCCCGTCGATCATCATGTCGATGGCAGGATGGCTCCTCAGGTCGCCCTGGTCCCGGACGAGGCCCGCCGCCTCGGCCTTGAGCTTCTCGTACATCTCCGGACGGGTGAACTGGAGGTTCGTCTGCGCGGCGACGTTGAAGACGTTGTAGACCTGGAGCTTCGGATAGACCTTGTACTTCGCCTGCTCCTCCCTCGACATGTTCTTGTAGTCGTCGTAGGGGATGCGCTCCTTCGTCTCGGGGTTCACGACGGTGAAGACCGTCAGGAACACCGGGAACGACTTCTCACCCTTGTTGACGGTCACCATGGGGAGCTTGTTGTTGTGCTTGTCTCGGGCCTGGAACACGTTGCCCTTCCCGTCCCTGACGTAGTTCAGGTTGGTGATGCGGTCGAACGTCCCCCAGACGGGGACGTCGTAGCCCATCTTTTCCGCCTGGAGCATCAGCATGAGCGCGTTGCCCCCGTTGTAGGGTCGGCCCGACAGGTTCCGGGGAGGCTGGGTGACGCCGGGCGCGAACCACGGCTTCTTCCAGTCTCCCTGGAGATTCCGGATCTTGTCGATCATCAGTTCGGTGAACCGCTCCAGCGCCTTGTCGGTCGCGGAGGGTCCGTCGGCGTTGTACTTCCTGTCTGCCATGGCGCCTACTTGCTGGCGGTCTGCTTGACCCACTGGGTGAGCGTCTCGACGCGGCAGCCGAGGGACACCGCTTCGTTGTAGACCTGGAGCTCCAGCTTTCCTTCCGCTTCGATTCCTGCGCGGGGACAGAGCCAGTCGGGACGCTCCTTGCCGAAGTCGATGAAATGGACCCAGACGTAGGAGTACTGGTCCTCGTCGATCTTCTCCGAGCTGTAGGCGTCGAAGGCGCGGAAGCCGCCCTTGCGGCCCGTGCGCTCGAAGACCTCCTTGCTCCCGAGCGTGCCCTTGAACCGGAGCGTCCCGGTGATGGAGTCCTCCTTCTTCGCGTTGCCGGAGACCTTCTCCGCGGAGAGGTTGTAGTACAGGGTGTCCCCGAAGCGCTTGAAGGTCATCACGCCCTTCACCTTGACGCGCTCCCCGGGGATGAGGTCCAGGACCTCGTCGTTCTCGCCGTCGCAGGCGACGCTGACGTCCAGTTTCACGGATTCGTCGCCGTCCTTCACGACGACGGCCAGGCCGAAGGTGACGAAAGCCTTGTCGCCGCGGCCGCTCCTGATCTCGACGGGACGGTTCACGGTCCCGACGACGGTTGCATTGCACTTGATCATGATCTCGTTCTTTTGATTGGGTTGTTGTTCATGGAATTCATCCCGGCTTCGAAGTTCTTCGAGGCCAGCGCGTCCGCTTCCGATACGGAGGCCTGCGGGGCTTCCGCCTGCCGGATCTCCTGGGCTTCGCCCATGCCGTCGATCTGGATGGCCACCGCCATCAGGGTGGCGAACAGGGTGCTGGCCAGCTCGACGACGGGGTCGGCGGATGCGTAGCCGCCGCCGTCGCCGAGCATCCCGAAGAAGTTCCTCCACGGGTCTGCCGCCTGTCCTTCGTCCTCCGCTCTGATGGTGTTGAAGTAGTCCTTCTCCTTCGGGGTCTCCGGTTGGGCTTCCTGTTTCTCTTCCTGCGCCTGCTCCGGCCTCGCCTCGGCGGGCTGCTCTCCGAGGACGGCCTTGGAGTTGGCCGCCAGGTCCGCCGTCGTGGCGGTCCGGCCGACGGTGCTCTTCCAGCCCTTCTCCTGCATCACCTGGCGGTCGTACCGGTCCAGTCCGTTCGCCTTGATGATCGACTGGAGGCTCGCCGCGTACTGCTGGCTGGTGGCGTAGCCGTCCGCCTGGAGCCCTCTCGTCCAGCCGACGTAGTCGTCCGGGGAGAGCTCGAAGAGGTTCGCGTACCGCCGGTTGCCGCGCAGGAAGAGCGAGTGGTGCTCGTAGCTGTCGGCCACGGAGGCGTACTGGCAGAACTTCTCGTTCGGCTTGTCGTCCGTGTAGACGAGGTACCGGCCGCCGCCGTCCAGCCACGTCTTCGTGGCCTTGATCCCGAAATGGTTGTTCCCTTTGCGGGACAGCTCGCTCTGGCCGCTGGCGCTCTCCAGGATGCCCTGGGCCAGGGTCACGGAGGCCGGGATGCCGTACTTGCGCATCTGCTCCATCGCCGCCTCGGCGTATCTGTCCGCGTAGTCGCTTGCCTTGCTCATCGTTCTTCGTATCGATATCGTGTTCAGTCTTGGGGCCGGGCTCCGCTCCACGGCCGGGAGGGGACCGGCGGCGAGCAGCGCCGCCAGCCCAGCGACCAGGAGCCTAGCGGTGCATCCCACGGCCCTGTCCCTCCTGTTCCTGCTGCCGGTCCTCGGCCACGGCTGCGGCCACGATGCCCGCGACCACGCCCGTCTCCGCCCGGGTGAGCGCTTCCTTGGCCTTCTCCTCGCGCTCCTCCTTCGCCTTCTGTTCGGGGGAGTTCCGCCGTTTCTCCTCCTCCAGCCGTTCCGCCTCGGCCTTCTGCTCCTGCCGCTCGCGCAGCACGTCGGCGAAGAGCGTCGCGGCGAGGTTGCGCTTGTACGCGTCCTTGTCCTCGGCCAGCCACATCCGCTGCCACTGGGCGGGGGAGACCTCGCGGGGCTCCGGCTGCTCCTTCAGCCCCTCGATCTCGGCCGCGCAGATGATCCGGCTGACGGACTCGCCCTTCTCGTCCTTCTCCTTCGTCCGGACGATGGTCACCCGCCGGATGTCCGACAGGTCGATTCCTTTCTCTTGGGTCGAGAAGAGATCCGCCTTCATCTCCGGATGGACCTTGACCAGGGCGATGTATTTCTGCGCCAGCTCCCTGAGGGTGCCCATCTCCTTCTCCCCGCCGTTCTTGACGGCGTTGAAGTATCGGCCGACATCGGCCTTCTGAGGATAGACGGCGAAGCCCTGTTCTCCCTCGGGCTTGATGTGCAGGGCCCACCTGCCCGCGTCGTCCTGGACCATCGAGAGCTTCGCGCTGACGGTCTCGGACTGCTGCTCCGTGCGAGTTTCGATGGGGCGCATCTCGATCTTCTGGCCCCGCTGGGCCTTGTCGATCATGCCGACGGCCTTGTTCACGTCCGCCTCGATGCCGTCGACGAACCGGGGGTTGTCCAGGGACTTCTTCCATCCCTCCACCAGCGGGAGGCTCTCCGGGGAGAGTCTGGCGGGGAGTCCGAGCTCGTTCATCTTCACGGCGGAGGCGAGCTCCACGACGAGGCGCTCGCGGACCCGGTGCGACTCGGCCGGTTCCCGCATCCCCTCGACGGCCGTGCCAGGACGGTCCGTGCGCCCCGGGTGGCCGGTGGCCGTCACGACCTGCCGGAAGGCGTCCTGCACGTAGGAGGCGTAGTCCGGGTAGTGCTTCTGCGCGGGGAGGTGGACGACGTCCTTCGCGGAGTCCCAGTGCGCCACGCCGGTCCCGTCCTTGCGGATCGGGACGAGGTTCTCCGCGACCTTGTCCAGGAGGAGGTTCACCTCGATCCGGGTCTGCTTGTCGTCCTTGGGGACGTGCCGGTCGGCGGCGGTCCCGTGTTCCTTCACGGCCTTCCCGAACGCCTCCCTGTCGGTGAGCGGCAGGGTCGTCTGCTCGATGTTGAAGAGCGTCCGGACCTGCCGGTCGCGGACGGGCGCGTAGTCCTTCTTCCTCTCCTCGGGGAGCGCGTCGTACTCCGCCTTGGTGATGGTCCTGCCTTCGTCGGCCTTGCTCCGGTACTCGTTCCACCGGTACCAGATGAAGGGGACGCCCTTCTCTCCGCTCTGCACGGCGTCGCCCTGCCGCTTCGCCCGGGGGAAGGGCGTGTAGAGGTTCGTCCTGTAGCCGCCCCGGTCGCTGTGGAGCGCGAGGACGAGCGCGTTGAAGGCCGATACCCCCGTGTCGCGGGGATAGAGCCTCGGGGCCGTCTTGCCGGCCTGGTTGAGCAGGGCCCCGCCTTCCGCGCGGGCCTTCTCGAGGGCTTCGGCCAGAAGCTCCTTCTGGCGCTGAGCCGCATGCTGTTCTGCCTGTTTCTTGTCTGCCATATCGTGGTCATGCTGTGGTTGTCTTTCATCGTTGGGTGAGTCCCCGGGACTCGGTCTTCGACTCCTGCTCGAAGCGCTCGCGGGCGTCGTCGATCTGCTGGAGGCCGTCGCACCGCTCCAGGACGGCGTTGGCGAGCTTCCCGAGGGGGAGGGCGCCTCGGCTGTAGGCGTCCGTCACCTTCTCCGGGAGGGCGATGGTGACGGGGATGCCGTCGATGGTCGCGATGAGGGTGTTCCCTCGGACCTCCGCGTCGCGGATGCGCGGGTCCATCGGCTCGTCGTCGTACCGGACGTAGCGCACCTGCGGGGCCGCGTCCTGCTCCATCCCTTCGCGCCTGGCCAGCTGCTCGTGGCCCGCCTTGTTGATGAGGTTCGCCCCGCCGAGGCCGATGAGGGTCATCTTCAGGAGCGGGTTCTTCACGAAGAGGCCCGCCATGATGCTGGCGATGGGCACCAGGTTGTCCTTGATGCCGAGGCTCTTCGTCTTCCCGGTGAACATCCCCAGGAGGATGTCCGGGAGCATGGCGAGGATGTAACCCGCGTTGCGGCCGACCTCGCCGATGCCGTTGAGCCCGAGGCCGGTCAGGATGCCCTGCCAGCCGCCGGTGTTCTTCCTCTCAGCCTCCTTCTGCTCCTGCTGCGGGGCCTGGGCCTGCTCCTCCTTACGCCGGATGGCTTCGTCGGTCTCCTGCCGGGAGACCTCTCCTTCGACGGTCGTCTGGATTTCGCTCACGTCCGTCCTGGCTGTTTCTTTCCCTTCGTTTCCTTCCATTTCCGTTTCCTTTTCCATTCCGGTCCTTGTCGTTTCGGGGGCCCCGGTTATTCCGGGTTCTTCCTTCATCTCCTGATGCGCCGCGTTCTCCTCCAGCCATTCCTCCTCGTGTCCGGGCGCGACGACCTTCGGGACGTCCCGGCGCTGGTGCGCGTCCACCGTGTCGATGACCGCGTTGAGCGCGAGGTCCGCGCCGACGAACTTGAGCCCGCCGGCGACCCCGCTGCCGAGGCCGCCCATGGAGACCAGGTCCGCCGCTGCGCCCATGGCGTAGCCGATGCCCTTCTCCACTGCGGAGGGGCCGTAGCGCCGCTCCGCCTGCTCGTCGATCTCCCGCTGGAGGGGGGACTTCCGCATCTCCTCCGCCAGACCGAAGAGGGTGTTGCCCCCGGCCTTGCGCATCACGTACTCGATGGAGGACTTCGGGACTCGGTCCCCGACCATCTTGTCAAGCATCATCGCCTCGATCTCCGGGGTGAGGACGACGCCCTCCTTCCGGAGTTCCTTCCTTACCATCGCGACATAGTCCTCGACGGTCTTGGAGTTCCACTCGCCGGTGAGGTCGAGGGTGTCCCGGGACGCGGCCTGGGACGCCATGCCGCCGTCCGGTCCGGCGCCGCCCGCGAGGATGTAGGCGGGGGAGCGCATGTGGCGGCGGAGCTCCTCCGACTGCTTCCACCGGAGCTCGTCCCGCACCCTGTCCATGACGGGCGCTACCCGTTGTTCGAACTGTTCCCTGTCAGTCATCGCTTATCCTTTTTTCGGTTCGTTCATTCTACAGGTTCACCTGCTGTGCGAGCAGCTGCTGGCGCGTCTGCTCGATGGCGTTGTGGTAGACCTCCATCTGGGCGGGGAAGTGCTCCTCCAGCCACGCGTCCTTCTCCACCTGGTCGAGGATGAAGAGGATGGCGCTCTGCCGGGAGATCTCCACGCTGGGCTCGCCGTCCTTCCTGTTGTTGAACCAGGCCTTCGTCCACCAGCGGACGCCCGCCTGGTCGGGGTAGACGCTCACGGTCCTCGGGATGTCGAAGCTCTGGACGGTGATGTCCAGGTCCGCCAGCGGATCCACGAGGCCCGCGTCGTCCCGGGCCCGGTCTAGGGCTTTTTTTTTACGCCGTCGTCCCAGGTGGAGAGATAGGTCCGGTGCATGACGGCCAGGTAGCCCAGGAAGTCCTCCAGCAGGAGGTTCTGGACCCTGGCTGCCAGCGGGACGCTCCTGCGTCCGAGGCCCATGGGGTTCTCCATGCTCGGGATTGCCTCGAAGAAGTAGTTCCTCGCGGAAGCCATCATCAGCATGTTCCTCAGGCTCTGCTCCGTGCGCTTCGGGAGGCGGTAGGCGCCGCTGCCGAGGTCCTTCAGGTAGGCGGGGAAGAAGCGGAGCATCAGCTCCTCGATCTCGTCCGCGTCGGCGTCGTACCTCGTCCGGAATCCCTCCTCCAGGCCGGTGAAGTCCGTCCCTCCGTTCGGGCCCTTCCGGCGCTCGACGCTCCTGATGTTCCCGTAGATCATCGTGAGGAACTCGATCGGGTCGAACTCCTCGCCCTTGTACCGGGTCTCCATGTGCAGGAGGTCGCCGCTGACGGCGACGGTCTGCCCGGCTGTCACGGTCTCGCCGTAACCGGCCAGGATGTTCGAGAGGTGGCGGTACGTCACCTCGTAGTCCCCGTAGCGGATGACCTGGTAGGCACCATGGGCGGCGTCGTTGCCGATGCCGGAGACGGTTCCGCTGGCCACGGCGGAGAGCAGGTAGTGCGGGGCCCTGAAGTCAACCCCGTGGTGGAAGGACTCCTTTCCGGTCTCGGGGTCGGTCTGCTTCCCGTAGCCCTTGGTCATCTCGACCTCCCCGTCACGCTCCTCGAACGGCATGCAGTAGCCGGACGGGGACCTGAGGATCATTTCCTGTGAGTATTCCATGTCGTTTGTGTCGTTTGTGCTGTTTGTCGGTTTGTCCTGTCTGTTCCGTTGTTCGTTTAACCTTTTTTCGGTCAGCGCCTGCGGTGGATCTGTTCGGTCTCCTGCTGCTGCGGCTGCGCCTCCGTCTCCGACATGGCCGTACGCTGCGCATTCGCTTGGCTGGCGGCCGTCTCGGGGGAGAGGACCCGCCGGGAGTTGTTCCCGATGGTCATCATCGCGAGCATGGCGCCGGCGAGCTTGGCCATCCAGCCGAAGCGGCCGAAGATGAGGAAGGCCGACAGGACGAGTCCCGTCACGCCCATCCCGGAGACGTTGCCGTGGGTGAGGTTCTGCAGGAACCCGCCCAGCATCTCGCCGCCGTTGCCGGAGGAGACGTCATGGAGGAAACTGCTGATGCCGTTGAGCTTGCCGTCGACGTTCTCGGCCGCGCCCGTTACCTTTTCGGTCATGTTCCCGACGGACTCCTTCAGGTCGCGGATGCCGTCCACGGCCCCGTGGATCGTGTCCTCGACCTTCTGCGTGGCCTTCTCGCCGATGATCGCGTCGCTGACGATGCCGACGACGCTCTCGTCGGTGGTGAGCTTCTTCCAGCCCACGTAGCCGATGCCGCCCGCGACGGCCGCGGACTTCACCGCCGTTCCCGTGGCCTTGAGCGTCTGCGCCGGGTGCAGGATGGCCCTGCCGCCGGTCTCGATGACTCTTCCGGCGTTCCTGCCCGCCCACTTGGCGGCCTTGCCGCCGAACTTGAGGACTGATCTCCAACTCATGTGCGTTGTGCTTTTGTTGTTTTCGTTTATCTATTTTTCGGTTTGCCGTTTACGGCCGGACGGTCTTCCCCAGAGTCCTCCATCGCTGGAAGGAATCCTTCGAGATGTCCTCGACGTCAGCCTTGTCCGGCTGGTTCCCGGATATCTCGTTCCAGACGTCCGTGAGGGACGTGTACTTCACGGCTCTTACAAGCCTTTGGAGGGTCTTGTTCATCTCCCTGAGCTTCGGACGCACGTCGAAGAAGATCTCGGTGCGCTCCTTCTCGGTCATCTTCGTATCCGACAGGCACACCATCCGGATGTCGTTGACGATCTCGACGGTCTGCAGGATGACCTGCCGGTAGACCTTGTTGCGGTTCGCGGAGAGCGCCACGGCCACGGCGTTGGCCGGGCTCCTGGCTATCTGGTCCTTGAGGTTGTCAAGGTTCCTTATCATTTTTTCGGTCTCGTGGTAGAAACCGTATATCTGCGCGGCATAGACGACGATCCCGTGGAAGGTGTCCAGGTAGTCGTTGAACTCCTTCTGGATGTCGGCCGTTGCTTCTACCTCCTCCTTGATCCACACGTGGCCGGTGGATTCCAGCAGCATCGCCTCCTCCTGGGACTGGAGCGTGCTCTCGGCCTTCTCCGTGTACAGCACGATCATCGCCGCCAGCGTGGGGTCGACGGACTGCGCACGCAGGGCGTTGGCGGTTGGGAGCAGCAGCGTCGCTGCGAGGAGGGTGCAGGCTTTCCTTGTCATTTCTTCGGTCCGTCGTCTGTCCGTTCTTCGGTATGCTAGTATGTCCTGGAGGCACGCTGCCAGCGGGACTGGGCCTGCCGGGCGATCTCTCCGTTGTCACGGTCGAGGATGCCTTCGGTGACGTTCCACCAGACATCCTGGAGGGTGTAGTATCTGAGGGAAAGGGAGAGCTGGGAGAGCTTGTGGTTGAAGTTCTTCAAGCTGTCCTCGATCATCCAGAGCGTCTTCGAGCGCTCGGCCCCGGTGAGCATGTTGCCCTCGCCTCCGGTGGCGATGGCGTCCCGCAGCGTCGTGTAGACCGCCACGAGCTCGGTGGCCGTCTCCGCATACAGGTTGTTCATGCTGAAGGTGGCCGCGACGCCCTGGGGATTGCTTGCAATGGCTTTCTTGATGTCGCAGAGGTTGATGAATAGGCGCACCCCGTCGTTGTACAGGTGGGTGGCGGCCTTCAGGGAGGAGGCATAGCCGTCCACGGTCTTGAGGTAGGCGTTGTACTTGTCCTCCCAGTTCTTGATCTGGGTGAACTCCGCGGCGATGGTGCCCTGCAGGACCGCCGTCTGCGTCTGTCCCTCGATCTCGGAGTTGATCTGGCCGTTTATCAGTTCGTTCCCTTCCACCAGTACGGCCCACTCGAGCGGGTTGGCGACGACGATCTGGGCACGGGCCCCGCCGGACCCCATCATTATGAGGACCGGCAGCATCAGCGCAACAATAGACCGGCGCATCTTATCTGTAGTTCGCGAATTCATGGATGTTCATTCTCTTTCTGTTGTAGGAGACCCGCTCGCGAAGGCACTCCACGACCTCGGCCTTCTCCCGGATGCCGACGATCTTCAGCTTGGGCATCGTCCGGTCCCCGGAATGCACGACGACGGTCTTCAGGCCCAGCAGCAGCTGGAGGAAGCTCCGCTTCTCGTCGAAGTCCACGACCCTGTAGAGCTCGATGTAGTCGCGGCTCCGGGTGAAGACCCCGTGCTCGTAGACGAGCTGCTCCCCGGTGATGGTGTACTCCATCTTCCGGAGGCAGGCCAGGCTGTAGACGACCTTGGCGACAAGCGCCAGGGCGATGCCGATGCAGACCGGATGTCCCGGGACGGCATCCAGGCCGCCGGCCACCAGCAGGGCGAGCGCCCCGAGGATGGGCACCAGCTCGTCGATGAGCAGCTGCCGCAAGCTGGGTCGCAGGGTCACGTCCGTATATGCTTTCCCGCCCGTCATGGCTATCTGTGGAATCTGTGTTTCTCCTCGTGGGACTCTTCGGTCTCGACCGCGCCGTCGCCGTCCAGGTCGCAGCCCATGGCCTTCTTCTCCGACGTCTCCTTCCCGAGGAGCTCGTCGTTGAAGTCCTTGTATCCTTCGCTCGGCAGGATCCTCTCCACGGGGACGATGTAGCCGTCCACCATCGCGTCGAAGGCCTTCCAGCCCTCCTTGATCCGCTCCCGCAGGTCCTGCCTGTCCTCCTCGCAGAGGTAGCCCTCCCGGAGGTCCTCGGTGAGGCTCTCGACCTCGAAATACCGCTCCTTCGCCTCCTTGGGGAGGGCGAAGAACGCGCTTTCCTTCTCGTGGTCCACCCCGATCTTGCCCGGGGTGTCCCTGTATTTGCGGGCAGCCTCGCTCTCTGGCTTCTCCTCCTTCAGCACGTTGAAGAAGTTCTCCGCGAACTGGCGTCCGGCCGGGTCGTTGTCGAAGCACAGGTGGAACTTCGCCCCCGTCGCCGTGCGGACGAGGCCCTGCATCTGGCCGCGGGTGGGGTTGCCGCCCGTGGAGACGAAGACGGCCTTCCCGAGGTCCCCGTCCGTCTCCCGGTGGAGCTGGTGGTAGGCCATCGCGTCGTAGGCGCTCTCGAAGAGGTAGACCCTCTCCGCGTCCTTCAGCGCGGTGCCGGCGGGGGAGGCGGTCCAGAGGCCGAGGCTGCCGTTGCTCCCGGCGGCCTTGCCCTTGTACGCGCCGCTGCCGTCCCGTCTCGGCCAGCCCCTCTCCTCGAATCCCACGACGGTCCCGTCCCCGCCGGGGACGGTGAGCGGGAAGGAGAGGTTGCGCCGGGTGACGCCCGGCTTCCCCTCGACGTCCTTCTCGGCCAGGACGAACGAGTCCCTGAAGGCGAACTGGGTCTTCAGGTCGATGCCCCGGTGCTTGAAGTAGGGGTAGAACGGCCTGCAGGAGTCCCGGTCGCCCGGGACGATCCGCCGGAGCCGGTAGTCCTTCAGGTCGAAGGGTTTCAGCTCGCGCTGGGCCTCCCTGATCTCGACGTCCCTCTCCTCGTACGGGGTGTTCAGGAGCCGGTGGCAGACCTTGTTTACGAGCTTGTCGAGGTTCATCCCGACCTCGTACTCGGGGAAGAGGTCCGGGTGCTCCTTGATGAGCGAGATGACGTTGTAGGTCCGCTGTACCGGGGGATGGAAGCAGCGCCGCCCCTCTTGGGTGACGATGAACTTGTCGCCCCGGATCCGCCGGCCCTGCTCGTCCAGGCGGACGTACGAGGGGTAGCGTGCGCCGTCCTTCCGGTTGCGGACGTAGCCCGCGTCCCGGAGGACGTCCTGCACGGTGAGCCGCTGCAGGTAGTCGTCGTAGGTGAGTCCTTCCATGGTGCTGTCGGTTTTTATCGTCCGAGCCCCGGGCCGTGCCCGGCGGCGTTGAGCCCCGCCTCGAAGGCACGGCTCGCGATGTCCTGAGGGGAGTCCACCCCCGGCTTCATGTAGACGTGGTCGCCAGCGTGGCGCTCCATATAGAGATCCGGGGCCATGCGGGGCCCTCTTGCCATCTCCCCGGCTACGGTAAGCGCCGCGAGGATGGCCGCGCCCAGGTTCGCCCCGAGCTCGCCCCGTTCGCGGGAAAGCCGCTTCATGTCCACCTCGCTGAAGACCTTCGAGAAGAGCTTCATCCGGTGGTAGTCGTCCACGGACATGAACTTGTCATACTGGCGGCGGGTGATCTCCTAGGAGCCCTCCTCGCCGTCGATGACGGC